>Ga0209345_10006636_pt1 | contig 10436 bp, 9 predicted proteins | sample Cruoilmetagenom7_FD_187294 | JGI IMG/M metagenome (GOLD analysis project Ga0209345, IMG submission 187294) | Oil polluted marine microbial communities from Coal Oil Point, Santa Barbara, California, USA - Sample 7 (SPAdes) (version 2) | ecosystem: Environmental > Aquatic > Marine > Oil seeps ... | reverse complement strand
CGGCTAAAGAAGGTCACGAAGATTATTATTGGGGAATGGGTTTAACTGCTGAAGCAGTAGCACAACAATTCAAAGTTTCTCGTGAAGATCAAGATGAATTTTCTTTTAAATCACATATGAAAGCTTTGGAAGCACAAGCAAACGGGACTTTTAATGATGATATTGTACCAATTACTGTAGAAAACATTTTTTTAGATGGTAATGGGAAAAAGCAAACAAAAAATTACACTGTTTCAACTGATGAAGGTCCACGTAAAGGAACTTCAATAGAAGCATTAGCTAAATTACGACCAGTTTTTGCAAACGGTGGAAGTGTTACCGCTGGTAACTCTTCTCAAATGAGTGATGGAGCAGCTTTTCTATTAGTAATGAGTGAAGAAATGGTAAAAGAATTAAACATTGAGCCAATTGCTCGTATGGTTTCTTTTGCAGCTGTAGGTGTTGAACCTCGCATTATGGGAATTGGACCTGTAAAAGCAATTCCAAAAGCATTAAAACAAGCAAATCTTACATTAAATGATATTGATTTAATTGAATTAAATGAAGCTTTCGCATCACAATCATTAGCTGTAATGAGAGAACTTGGCATCAACCAAGATATTGTAAATGTGAATGGTGGTGCTATTGCATTAGGTCATCCATTAGGTTGTACTGGCGCAAAACTTTCTGTTCAACTATTTAACGAAATGCGTAGAAGAAAAAATAAATATGGTATTGTTACCATGTGTGTTGGAACAGGACAAGGTGCAGCTGGAGTTTACGAATTATTAAAATAAAAGCCCATCCAAACCTTCCCAAAAGGAAGGCTTAACAATTAAATATATAAATAAAAAGTCTAACAATAAAAACTACTTTCCTCCTGTAGAAATTTCCCCCTTTGGGGGATAAAAGGGGGCTTAAAATGGCAACAATAAAAGGAGGAGAATTCCTAATTAAAGAAATTAAAGCTGAAGATATATTTATCACTGAAGAGTTCAATGAAGAACAAAAAATGATGAAAGATGCGGTTATTGAATTTATTGACCGTGAAGTTTGGCCTTTAAAAGAACGTTTTGAAAATAAAGATTACGCTTTAACAGAAGAAATGATGCGTAAAGCTGGTGAAATGGGGTTTTTAGGCGTTTCAATTCCTGAAGAATATGGTGGAATTGGAATGGGATTTGTTTCTACAATGTTAGTTACAGATTATATTTCGGCTGCAACAGGTTCATTAGGAACTGCTTTTGGTGCACACACAGGTATTGGAACAATGCCAATTTTCTTATACGGTACTAAAGAACAAAAATTAAAATATTTACCTTATTTAACTTCAGGTGAAAAGTTTGGAGCATATTGTTTAACTGAACCTGGTGCTGGTAGTGATGCAAATTCAGGAAAAACAACTGCTGAATTAACTGCTGATGGTAAACACTATAAAATTAACGGACAAAAAATGTGGATTTCAAATGCAGGTTTTGCTGAAATTTTCATTGTTTTTGGACGTATAGAAAATGATAAAAATATCACTGCGTTTATTTTAGAGTTTGATAAAAACAATCCAAACGGTGTTACATTAGGTGAAGAAGAACACAAACTTGGTATAACATCATCTTCAACTCGTCAAGTATTTTTTAATGATACTTTGGTACCTGTTGAGAATATGTTAGCTGACAGAGGTGAAGGTTTTAAAATAGCTTTAAACTCATTAAATGTTGGTCGTATTAAATTAGGCGCAGCTTGTATAGATGCAAGCAGAAGAATTATTACCGAATCTGTTAAATATGGTAATGAGCGTAAACAATTTAAAACAGCAATTTCAAATTTTGGAGCTATTCAGAAAAAATATGCTGAAATGAGCACCAAAACATTTGCACTTGATGCGGGTTCTTATAGAGCTGCAAAAGATATTCAAAATATGATTGATGCTTTATTGGCCGATGGTAAATCACATCAAGAAGCTGAGTTAACTGCTTTTAGTGAGTATGCCATTGAATGTGCAATTATAAAAGTTTTTGGTTCTGAAGTTTCTCAATATGTTTCTGATGAAGGAATACAGGTTTTTGGTGGAATGGGATTCTCTAAAGATACACCAATGGAAAGTGCTTGGAGAGATGCACGTATTACTAGAATTTACGAAGGAACTAATGAAATAAACAGACTTTTAACTGTTGGAATGTTGCTTAAAAAAGCAATGAAAGGTAAAATTGACTTAATTACACCTGCCATGGAAGTTGGAAATAGCTTAATGGGAATACCATCATTTGATACTCCAGATTTTTCTGAATTATTATCAGAAGAAAAAGCTATGATTGAAAAGTTGAAAAAAGCTTTCTTAATGATTGCAGGAAAAGCTGTACAAACTTATGGCGCTGAATTAGATAATCACCAGCAATTAATTTTAGCAGCTGCAGAAGTTATGATTGAAATTTATATGGCAGAATCTGCGATTCTAAAAGCTGAAAAAGTTGTTAGTTTAAGTTCTGAAAAAGAAGGAGAAATTCAAGTAGCAATGGCGAAATTAAATTTATACAATGCTATTGAAAAAATAAATAATTTTGGAAAAGAAGCTGTACTCTACTTCTCTGAAGGAGACGAGCAAAGAATGATGCTTATGGGCTTAAAACGTTTTACAAAATATGTAAACAACCCAAATCCAATAGCATTACGTAAAATAATTGCTGAAAAAGTTATTGCTGAAAGCAAATACTGTTTTTAAACAAATTCAATCAATTTAATTACACTAAAAAAGCTGTAACATAAAATGTTACAGCTTTTTTCATTTTCATAATAAAATCAGCAGTTTTTTTCGTAATTTTATAGTAGTAATTTCTAACAATCTCAATACTAATTGTTTAACATAAAATTACCAATGATGAAAAGAAATATTGGAATTTGGATTGACACTAAACAAGCTGTTATTATTAAACTCTCAAATAATAACCACACAGTAAAAATTATTGAATCTAATATTGAAACTCGAGAACGTGTAGCTGGAGAATCTAAAAAATTTGGTAGGTTTGGAGGTCAATATATGACTTATGAGAAAAACAAACGAAATCGAAAGCACGAGCAAACCAATCAATTTATAAAAAATCTTTTTAAAGAACTTGAGACTTGTGACTCACTGGTACTCTTTGGTCCTTCAAAAATGAAAAATATTTTTGAAAAAGAAATTAAAAATAATATGCAATTTGCAAACAAATTAAAAGCTGTCTCTAATTCAAAACTATTAACCGAAAATCAAATGGTTGCTTGGGTTAAAGATTTTTACAATTCTAATAAATAGTAAACTTAATTTTTAAGTAATTCCTTACCTATTGAACATTCTAAACAACGTTGTTTATTACAAAATTCGTTTTTTAATTGTAATAAAGACTGTGTTTGAAGTGCGTTTGATGAATTAATTTTAAGTTCGCTAAACTTAGAAATTATAGTATTTTTCTCTGGTTTAATTTGCTCAATAATTTTAATTACAGAACTAAAGTCATCTTTTCCGATGCTTTTTAAATACATGAATTTTAAAGGAATTATGGTGTTTATCAGTAATAAATCAACAAATGGTTTTGTTATTTTTTTAGTACTACGCTTAGATGTTTTATCAAATGTATAATGCGTTTCCCAAAAATTTGAAGTAGAAACTAAAAACAACTCGTAAAACTCTTCAATGGTATTAAGTTCAATTATTTTTGAAAATAAACTTTGGTGTAAATTATATAAAGAAGCGAATTGTGATAAACGGATAGTTGGAAAATTATTTGGGCGCAATCTAAAAAACTGAACTTGTCCCGTTGAAATTGGAGTTAATTTAAACTTCAACTTTAAATAATCATATTCCTGCTTTAATTTCTTAAAATATTCTGATTCATGATTATTTGATAATAAACCTGCTTGCCCAAAAAACAATGCTTCTAATTGTTCTTTGTTTGAAGAAACTTTTCTAACTATTGAAAAATCAAACGAATTAGCAAAACTCATAAATGCATCTGCATTAATTTTTAACCCAAAATTTTTAGCTAACAAAACAAATAAAGTAGCTTCCCAATTATTATTAGTTTTTGCCAAAACTTGCTTAATTTGGGTAGATTTTTGTTCTAACCTATCAAAATAAAGGCGTTCTAACCAATGATTTACAATAAATTGATCTACTGCGGTAATATCATTTTCACAATAAATCCATTTTTTAGCTTTTGAAAAAAGTTGTGAATGCCTATCTAATATTTTTTTTGAAATATAATTTTTAAGTTCTAACGTTGGAATTTCTAAATTAGTTTTCCTGAAAATCTCAACATCATGTTCCCAAACTACATGTAAAATAACAGCATCATAACGCTCATCTATTTCGTGATTATGCACGTACCAATCTGATGAATTGATATGAATTTCAACATTCCCAGCCCAAAGTTGATTGTTAATTCTAATTTTAGCATTTAAAAAATCTGGGCCAGAATTTAAATTTTCAGTTCCAACTGATATAATCTCAATAGATTTACCTTTAGTAGTACGCATTTTTTTAGATGAAAACAGTTTAAGTTTCCAAATAAATTGAAGTAAGTTTTCTTTCATAGCAATTTTTAACTTCATAAAAGTAAAAATTAACTTTTAGTTATGAAAATTGGATACTAAAATTACTTAGTTTTTAGTATTTTTAAATTATTTTTGTGAGCAAACAAATTTATAAAATGAACATACTTAACAGTTTAGAATGGAGATATGCTACTAAAAAATTTGACCCTTCAAAAAAACTTTCAGATCAGCAAATTGAAACTCTAAAAAAAGCATTTAATTTAACAGCTACTTCCTTTGGTTTACAACCACTTAAGTTAGTTGTTATTCAAAATAAAGAACTTCAAGAAAAATTTGTAGAAGCTTCGTATTTTCAACGTCAAGTTGCAGATGCTTCACACTTATTAGTTTTGTGTATTGAAAACAATACTACTACTGATGATATTAAAGCTTATTTTGATTTAGAAATTAAAACTAGAGGAACCTCTGAAGAAGTTGTTTCAACATTTAGAGATCAACTAATTGGAATGTATAAAAACAAATCTGTTGAAGAAATTCAACTATCTGCTAAACATCAAGCATACATAACATTAGGTAACTTAATGACCGTTTGTGCTGTTGAAAAAATTGATGCTTGCCCAATGGAAGGTTTTGTACCTGATAAAGTTGATGAATTACTAAATTTAAACGCTTTAAATTTAAAATCCGTATTATTGCTACCTGTTGGTTTTAGAGCCGAAGACGATGTAATGAATGGGTTAAAAAAAGTAAGAAAACCTTTAAGCGAAACCGTACTAGAAATACAATAATTAAAACAATTTAAGAAATGAATAAAGATATAAGAGCACTTGAACCAACTACACTTTGGAATAACTTCGCAGATTTAAATGCAGTTCCTAGAGGTTCAAAAAAAGAAGAAAAAGTAATACAATTTATGGTTGATTTTGGAAAGAAATTAAACCTAGAAACAGTTGTTGATCAAGTTGGGAACGTAATTATTAAAAAACCTGCCTCAAAAGGTATGGAAAATCGTAAAACCATTGTAATGCAATCGCATTTAGATATGGTGCATCAAAAAAATTCAGATACTATTTTTGATTTCGATACTGAAGGCATTAAAATGAAAGTGGTAGATGGTTGGGTTAAAGCTGAAGGAACAACTCTTGGAGCTGATAATGGCTTAGGTGTTGCTGCAATTATGAGTGTTTTGGCTTCAAAAGAAATCAAACATCCAGCTGTAGAAGCATTATTTACTATTGATGAAGAAACTGGAATGACTGGTGCGATGGGATTACAAGCTGGTTATTTAGATGGGGAAATATTATTAAATTTAGATACAGAAGAAGATGATGAAATTGATATTGGTTGTGCCGGTGGAATTGATATAACTGCAAAAAACGTATATCATGAAGTTCATACACCTTCAAATAGTGTAGGTTTTTCAATTGCAGTTACTGGTTTAAATGGTGGTCATTCTGGAATGGATATTCATAAAGGGCTTGGAAATGCCAATAAAATTATGAATCGTTTATTATACAAAACTCAAGAACTTGTTAGGGTTTCGGAAATAAATGGAGGGAGTTTAAGAAATGCTATTCCAAGAGAAAGTTTTGCAACTATATCTGTCTATAACGCAAAAAAAGATACTTTTTTAAAGAAAGCTACTTCAATAATTAATGATATTAAAAATGAATTTAAAACTGTTGAAGCAGATTTAGATATTGTTATTACAGAAACTACAGCTCCAAAAAAAGTAATGACAACTATAAGTCAAATTACATTACTTAATACTATTTATGCGGCACATAACGGCGTATTTAGAATGAGTAATGATATGGAAGACTTGGTTGAAACTTCTAATAATATTGCACGTATAATTGTTAAAGATGAGGAAATTACTATTTTATGTTTAACTAGATCATCTGTAGAAACTTCAAAAGCTGATTTAGCAAATACGTTAAAAGCTGCTTTTGAATTGGCAGGTTACCAAGTTACACTTTCAGGTTCATACCCTGGATGGAAACCTAATGTAAATTCTCAAATACTAAACGTTTTAACTGAAACTTACGAAAAATTGTTTGAAAGCAAAGCTGATGTTGTTGCTTGCCATGCAGGTTTAGAATGTGGTATTTTAGGCACAAATTATCCAGATATGGATATGATTTCATTTGGACCAACAATACAAGGTGCTCATTCACCCGATGAGAGAGCTAATATTAAATCAGCTCAGAAATTTTGGAAATATTTACTCACAATTTTAGAAAACATACCTTCTAAAAACTAATAAAAACAAAAGAGGTTGAAATATTCAACCTCTTTTGTTTTTTATCTCTTTGTTAACATTATTCGCTTTTAAAAACCATAAATAATTGTATTTTTACATCTTTATATAACGCTATATTCTTTTATGGGAAAAATTATTGCAATTGCAAATCAAAAAGGTGGAGTAGGTAAAACTACTACAACCGTTAATTTAGCGGCCTCTTTAGGTGTGTTAGAAAAAAAAGTATTGCTAATTGATGCAGATCCTCAAGCAAATGCTTCATCTGGTCTTGGAATTATTGTTGAAGAAGTAGAAAATGGCAGTTATCAATTATTAGAGCACACTATAACAGCTAAAGAAGCAATTGTACCCACAAATTCTCCTAATGTTGATATAATTCCTGCTCATATTGATTTAGTTGCTATAGAAATTGAATTGGTTGATAAAGACAAAAGAGAATACAAGTTAAAAGAAGCATTAGCAGAAATTAAAAATGATTACGATTATATTTTAATTGATTGCGCTCCTTCATTAGGGTTAATAACATTAAACGCACTTGTTGCAGCAGATTCAGTAATTATACCTATACAATGTGAATATTTTGCATTAGAAGGTTTAGGTAAATTATTAAATACTATAAAAAGCGTACAAAAAATACATAATTCAGAATTAGATATAGAAGGCCTGTTATTAACAATGTACGATTCTCGTTTACGCCTTTCAAACCAAGTTGTTGAAGAAGTAAATAAGCATTTTCAAAATATGGTATTTAAAACTGTAATTCAACGAAATGTTCGTTTAAGTGAAGCTCCAAGTTTTGGTGAAAGCATTATTTCTTATGATGCTACTAGTAAAGGAGCTGTAAATTACCTTAATTTAGCGAATGAAATTTTAAAACAACATAATAAGGATGGCAAAAGCAGTTAGAAAACAAGCACTTGGAAGAGGATTATCTGCCTTATTAAACGATTCAAGTTCAGAAATAAATTCAGTAAATGATAAAAATGCGGATAAAATTGTTGGTAGCATTGTTGAAATTGAATTAGAATTAATTGATGTAAATCCTTTTCAACCAAGAAGTTACTTCAATGAAGAAGCCCTTAATGAACTAGCAAGTTCAATTAAAGAATTAGGTGTAATTCAGCCTATTACTGTTAGAAAATTAACAGGTAATAAATTTCAACTCGTTTCTGGAGAAAGAAGATTTAGAGCTTCAAAATTAATTGGAAACACAACAATACCAGCATACATAAGAATTGCAAACGACCAAGAAATGCTAGAAATGGCATTGGTGGAAAACATACAACGTAAAGACTTAGATCCAATTGAAGTTGCACTTTCGTATCAACGTTTAATTGATGAAATTGATTTAACTCAAGAACAAATGAGTCAACGTGTTGGAAAAAAACGATCTACAATTACTAACTATTTACGATTATTAAAATTAGATCCAATTATTCAAACAGGAATGCGAGATGGCTTCTTATCTATGGGACACGGACGCGCGTTAATAAATATTGAAGAAACTGAAGAACAATTAGCTATTTACGAAAAAATAATTCAACAAAAATTATCAGTTCGTCAAACAGAACAATTAGTTAAAACACTTAAAGAGGGAACATCAACTACACAAAAACAACCTGTTGAAACTGCTGCAACTCCAAAATTTATTACTAAAGGGTTAAAAAGTTTTAGTGAGTATTTTGGCCATAAAATTGATATAAAATTAGCAGGTAAAGACAAAGGTAAAATTATTATACCATTTCATTCAGAAGAAGACTTTAATAGGCTTAAAAAATTATTAGAATAGTGTTTAAAAAACAGTTATATACATTTTTACTACTTACTTATTTAGCTACAAACACTAGTTTTTCTCAGGAAAATGTAGTACTAAAAATTAAAGATACTGTATTTGGAAATTCAGTAGGTTACAATCCTCTTTCGCCTTCAAAAGCAGCTTTTTATTCTGCAATATTGCCTGGTTTAGGTCAGGCTTACAATAAAAAATACTGGAAAATTCCTTTTGTGTATGCAGCGCTAGGATCTGGAGTTTATTTTTATAGTACAAACGATAAAAATTACAATAGAGTTAGAACAGCTTTTAAATTAATGAAAGCAGGAAAACCTTATGAATTTGATGGTTTAAATGGAAATATATTTTTATCTGAAGCGGCTTTAATATCAGCTCAAAAAGGCTATAAAAAAGATAGAGATTTATCTTTACTTGTAACTATTGGCTTATATGTTTTACAAATAATTGAAGCTAGTACTAATGCACATTTATTACAACATAATGTTGATAATAGTTTAACCATAAGTCCTAAATTAATTAAAAACACAACAAATAACAGAACAATTGTTGGAGCACAGCTAAATTTTAAATTTTAAAAGCACACATGAAAATAGCACTATTAGGTTATGGAAGAATGGGTAAAACAATTGAACAAATTGCGTTACAAAAGGGGCATGAAATTGTGTTAAAAGTTGATGAAAACACCAAGAATTACGATATAACTATAGCAGATATAGCCATTGATTTTAGTATTCCATCGGTTGCATTTAGCAATATTTCAACCTGTTTAAACAACAATGTTCCTGTGGTTAGTGGTACTACTGGATGGTTAGATAAATTTGAAGATGCTAAGAATCTCTGTAATGATAAAAATGGTGGTTTTATATATGCCTCAAATTTTAGTTTAGGTGTAAATATCTTTTTTGAATTAAATGAGCATTTAGCTAAAATGATGAAAAACCTTAATCAGTATCAAATTTCAATGGAAGAAATTCATCATACTAAAAAGTTAGATGAACCAAGTGGTACTGCAATTACATTAGCCGAAGGCATTATTAAACACACCAATAAAAATAATTGGGCTTTAAATGTAACAAATAACACTACTGAAATACCTATAGTAGCAAAGCGTATTCCTGAAGTACCAGGAACACACTCAATTGAATACAAGTCTGAAGTTGATACTATTGATATTAAGCACACTGCTCATAATAGAGATGGCTTTGCTTTAGGAGCTGTAACTGCTGCTGAATGGCTAGTTGACAAAAAGGGTATTTATACAATGAAAGACGTTTTAGGTTTAAAATAATATTAAAACTTACAATTATGACAATGACTCAATGGTTTATATTTTTCTTACTAATTCAAGTAATTCACTTTATTGGAACTTGGAAATTATATGTAAAAGCGGGTAGAAAATCTTGGGAAGCAATAGTTCCTATTTATAATGCAATAGTACTTATGAAAATAATAAACCGACCAACTTGGTGGGTTATTTTATTGTTTATTCCTATTATTAATTTACTAATGTTTCCTGTAATTTGGATTGAAACTATTAGAAGTTTTGGTAAAAACTCTACAGTTGATTCATTTTTGGCAGTGTTAACTTTAGGTTTTTACACCTACTATATAAATTATATTGCAAGTGTCAACTATATTGAAGATAGAAGTTTACAATCTAGAACTGAGCTTGGTGAATGGGTAAGTTCTATTGTTTTTGCAATTGTCGCGGCAACTTTGGTACATACTTATTTTATGCAGCCATACACTATTCCAACTTCATCATTAGAAAAATCGTTATTAGTAGGTGATTTCTTATTTGTAAGTAAGTTTCATTACGGAGCAAGAGCACCTATGACTACAATTGCAGCACCAATGGTACACGATTCTTTGCCTTTT
>Ga0209345_10006633_pt1 | contig 10438 bp, 6 predicted proteins | sample Cruoilmetagenom7_FD_187294 | JGI IMG/M metagenome (GOLD analysis project Ga0209345, IMG submission 187294) | Oil polluted marine microbial communities from Coal Oil Point, Santa Barbara, California, USA - Sample 7 (SPAdes) (version 2) | ecosystem: Environmental > Aquatic > Marine > Oil seeps ... | reverse complement strand
AATTGCAACAGGTTTATCAGTTGTTTGTGAACCATTTTTGCCATTCACTTCAACAAAATTAAAAGGAATTTTAAATGTCACATCGAGCGGAGTCGAGATGTCTTGGAATGACGTTTCTGAAAAAACAGAATTAATACCTTCAGGTCATACAATTGGGAAAGCAGAGTTATTATTTGCTAAAATTGAAGATAATGAAGTTCAAACTCAATTAGATAAATTGGAAGCAACTAAATTGGCAAATGAAGCTGAGAATAAAGTTGTTGAACCTCAAAAAGAAACAATTGAATTTGATGATTTTACAAAATTAGACATACGTGTTGGAACCATTATTGAAGCTGTAAAAGTACCAAAAACCAAAAAATTACTACAGTTAAAAGTGGATGTTGGTATAGATACTAGAACTATTGTTTCTGGTATTGCAGAAAGTTTTAAACCAGAAGATATTATTGGTCAAAAAGTAACTGTTTTAGTGAATTTAGCACCAAGAAAATTACGTGGTGTTGAAAGTGAAGGAATGATTTTAATGGCTGACACTCCTGATGGTAAATTAGCTTTTATTGAACCTGAAAATGATTCCGTTTCTAATGGTGAGCAAATAAGCTAGATGCTTGGGTTTTCTGCAATACTAAAAAGGTTAAAAAAAAACATTCTTCTAATTGTTTTAATAGCTAGTATTTCGGTCTTTTCACAAAATGTTACAACAAATGCTAACCTTTATACTCCACAACAGTTAATCGAAGATATTTTAATTGATAGTGATTGTATTACCAACGTAGTGGTAACTAATTTTGTTGGAGGGAATTTTAATAATTCCGACAAAAGTTACGGGTATTTTAATGCTTCTGGAACTTCCTTCCCTTTTAATGAAGGACTTGTTTTAAGCACCGGTAAATTAGCAAATGTTGAAGGTCCTAATAACACCTTAAGTGATGATGATGCTTCTAATTGGAACGGTGATAATGACTTAGAAACGGTGTTAAATGAATCAAACACTACCAATGCTACAATTATTGAATTTGAATTTACTTCGGTTGCCAATCAAATTAGTTTCAATTATATTTTTGCTTCTGAAGAGTATCAAGAAAACAATTCAAGCACATGTAATTATTCAGATTTATTTGGGTTCTTAATTCGACCAATAACAAGTACTCAATATACCAATATTGCGTTGGTTCCAAATACAAATACACCTGTAAAAGTAACTACTGTGCATCCAGATATTCCCAATGGATGTAGCGCTCAAAATGAGATTTATTTTGATAGTTGGAATAATTCATCAGCTCCTATAAATTTTAATGGTCAAACTAAAGTTTTAACAGCTACAGCTAGCACAGTTCCCAATGAAACATATCATGTAAAATTAGTTATTGCTGATGAACAAAACTATAGGTATGACTCTGCAGTTTTTTTAGAAGCAGGGAGTTTTCAATTAAGTACAGATTTAGGTGAAGACAGATTGCTTTCAACTAATAATCCAATTTGTAGTAATGATATTTTAGAACTTGAAGCTTACAATTCAGGAATTGGAGTTACTTATAAGTGGTTTAAAAATACGGTTGAAATTCCTTTTGAGACAAGTAGCACTTATACGGTGTTTGAGAATGGAGTGTATAATGTTGAAGTTTTTTTGGGTAACAATTGTGTTTCTTATGGTGAAATTACCATTGAATACGCTGAAGAATTTCATTCAACTCAAACATATCTGGGTCTTTGCGATAATGATACTGACGGACTAACTTTTTTTAATTTGCATTTAGCAGAACAATTTTTTATAAATCCTGGATACCCTCAAGTTCCTGTTATTGGATTTTATTTAACAGAAGGTGAAGCCACTCAAAATATAAATCCAATTAGTAACCCTCAAAGTTTTATAAACACGGTGCCAAATCAAGTTATTTTCGCCAGACTTGAAAATGAATACGGTTGTTTTGTTGTTGAGTCATTAACATTAACTGGAAATTACACAAGTACAAATGTTAAAACTTTAGAGACTTGTGATGACAATACTGATGGGTTTACAACTTTTAATTTAAATGAATTACGAGCTCAAATTCAGCCAGAAGTATCTTTAGGTGCTGAAATTACATTTTACAATACGTATAATGATGCAGCAAATCACATGAATCAACTAAGTGATTCTTATATAAATACAACACCATATTCTCAAGAAATTTATGTAAAAGCACAGGTAATATATTGCGAGTTATTTACAACAATAAATTTAATTGTAAATGAATCACCTAACCTTTTACCAAATCAAGAAGTTGAATATTGTTTAAATAAAGATGCTAGAACCACTAAAATTAACGCAGGTCTTTTAGATGAAACATTAATTGATAATTATATGTTTGAATGGGCAAAAGAAGATGTTGATTTAGCAATTAATGAATATGAAATTGAAGTAAGTGAAGGAGGTATATATAAGGTAAAAGCAACAAATGTTAATGGTTGTTTTTCAGAAAGAATTATTAATGTAAACCTTTCTCAGCCTGCAGTTATTGAAGATGTTATTATTGAAGAACATGGCGATACAAACTCAATTACAATTATAACTTCTGGAATAGGAACTTACGAGTACGCTATAAATACTAATGGGATATTTCAAACAGATAATATTTTTTTAAATGTTGATTTTGGAGTTCATACAATTTATGTTAAAGATATTAATGGTTGTGAGACAACAAAATTAGTTGTAAATATACACCCTAGCATTCCTACTTTTTTCACTCCAAACAATGATTCTTATAATGATACTTGGATGCCTTTGTTAGAAAATATTGGAGGTAATTCAAATACTAAAATTTACATATTCAACCGTTTTGGCAAGCTTATAAAAGAACTAAACCCACTTGGAAATGGTTGGGACGGAACTCGAAATGGCATACCTTTACCAAGTGCAGGTTACTGGTATAAAATTATTTTAGAAGATGGAAGTTTTTTTAATGGACATTTTACTTTAAAAAGATAGTTTAAAGAAAATCCTGTTATTTAAAAAATTAACAATAATTATTAAATGCAACTATTATACTTTATAAAATCAGAAACAAACCTTCCTGAAAAAGGAATTAATAATACCATTCAATTATTAAATGAAGACTGTACAATTCCATTTATTTCTCGTTACAGAAAAGAGCGAACAGGGAATTTAGATGAGGTTCAAATAGGTGAAATAGTAAAGTTTAAATCTCAGTTTGAAGAACTAGAAAAACGAAAACTAACCATATTAAAAGCGTTAGAAGAACAAGAAGTTTTGACTTCTGAATTAAAACAAAATATTGAAGCTACAACCGACTTAGTAGTTTTAGAAGACATTTACCTTCCTTTTAAGAAAAAACGCAAGACAAAAGCTGAAACGGCTCGTAATAATGGTTTAGAACCGTTGGCTAAAATGACAATGAGTCAACGTGTGAATGATTTGGGTTACACAGCTTCAAAATATATTAATAATGAAATTCCAGATAAAGAAAAAGCATTAGAAGGAGCTCGTTTTATAATGGCAGAATGGATTAATGAGAGAACTGACATAAGAAATAATATTCGTTATCAACTAGAACGTTTTGCAACTATAAACACGAAAGTTGTAAAAGGTAAAATAGAAGAAGAAAAAGCCCAAAAATTTCGAGATTATTTTGATTGGACCGAAAGTTTAACCAGAATACCTTCACATAGATTGTTAGCAATTTTACGAGCAGAAAAAGAAGGTTTTATTCGTGTTAAAATTGAAATAGATAATGAACGGGCATTATCAAAAATGGAGGATAGAATTATTCGTTCCAATAATGATTGTTCGCAGCAAATAAAATTAGCGATTCAAGATGCTTATAAACGATTGTTATTACCTTCTTTATCTAATGAAGCATTAAATCATGCAAAAGAAAAAGCAGATGAAAGTGCAATAACTGTTTTTTCAAAAAATTTAAAGCAATTATTGTTAGGAGCTCCTTTAGGAGAAAAAAATATTTTGGCCATTGACCCAGGTTTTAGAACAGGCTGTAAAGTGGTTTGCTTAAATGCGCAAGGAGGATTAGAGTATAATGAAACTATTTATCCGCATGCTCCAAAAAACGATACTGTAGGAGCAATGAAAAAAATTAATTCGTTGGTGGATGCTTATAAAATAGAAGCAATTGCTATTGGAAACGGAACAGCATCAAGAGAAACTGAGCATTTAGTTCGGAAAATGCGATTTAATAAAGATGTTGAAGTGTTTGTGGTTAGTGAAGCAGGAGCATCTATTTATTCAGCGTCTAAAATTGCAAGAGATGAATTTCCAAATTATGATGTTACGGTAAGAGGCGCAGTTTCAATAGGTAGAAGATTGGCAGATCCTTTAGCTGAATTGGTAAAAATTGATGCAAAATCTATTGGAGTTGGCCAATATCAACACGATGTTGATCAAACAAAACTAAAAATAGCATTAGATACTGTTGTTGAAAGCTGCGTTAATGCTGTTGGTGTAAATATTAATACGGCAAGTGTTCCGTTATTAAGTTATGTTTCCGGAATTGGACCTAAATTAGCTATAAACATTGTAAAGTTTAGAAATGAGAATGGTTCGTTTATTTCAAGAAATCAAATAAAAAAGGTTCCACGATTAGGAGCAAAAGCTTTTGAACAAGGTGCTGGATTTTTAAGAATTAAAAATGCTAAAAACCCGTTAGATGATTCGGCAGTACATCCTGAAAGTTATGAGATAGTGACTAAAATGGCAAAAGACCAGAAGAGAAGCGTTCTTGAATTAATGAATAACAAACAAGTTTTAAAACAGCTAGATTTGCATAATTACTGTACAAATTTAGTTGGTCTACCTACGTTAACAGCAATTGTTAAAGAATTAGAAAAACCTGGATTAGACCCTCGTGAAACTGCAAAAGTTTTTACATTCAATCAAAATATTAGAACTATAAACGATTTGAAGAGTGGAATGCTTTTACCTGGAATTGTTAACAATATTACAAACTTTGGTTGTTTTGTAGATATTGGTATTAAAGAAAGTGGGTTGGTTCATGTTTCAAACTTATCAGATAAATTTGTAAGTGATGTGAATGAAATTGTGAACTTACACCAGCAAGTGATTGTAAAAGTTTTGGAAGTCGATATTGATAGAAAGCGAATACAGTTGTCTTTAACTAAATTGTAGTATCAACATTGAATTTATAAAAATATTCTAATTAAAATAGATGTGATTCTATAGAGTGAGCGGATTAAAATTTATAGTTTTTTAGCACTTTTAAAGGATTTACAAAATAAATAGACTGAAATTAAATTCCAAAACACACCATAATTATTTAGATTAGTTATTCATAAATTGATGAACATCTTAAGGTTAATTGATTTAACATTTGGCTTGATAGAACAGTTTATGGGATTATATTTAATTTGTTTATAGCTTGAGTTCAGCGTAATAAAGAACAATAACCAGTTGTTTACATTATTGAGAGGAGGTACGACTGTGACAATCTGTTTACCAATAGTCAGATTAACACATTTTATTTTTTAAGTAAAATGTGCAATGATAACATCTTTAAACTCCTTATTATAGCTCTGTATTTATTAATAAAAAAAGAGCTGCAAACTGCAGCTCTTTTAATAATGTATAATAAATCACAAGTTAAAATTTGAACCCAAGTTTAAAAGAAAATTGGGCAAATAAAGAAACTGTACTATTCTCTGCTTCAAGAGTATATAACTCAGGAGCAGGGGATTTTACGCTTACTGCGTAAGTATAAGAAACTGGTTTGATTTCGAAACCAAAGAAAACATCTTTAGCAACATAATAATCTACACCGGCAATTGCTTGCACACCAAACGCTAAAATTTCAACGTGGCGAGCTCCCGTATCTACAATTGTTACATTACCAAATTCATCTATAGATTGCGGTACAAAAACCGATTCTCTAGCATAATCAAATGGTAAAGCAAAACCAACATAAGGGAATAGCCTGTCATTTTTTGTATTAAATAAAAATTCTCCACCTAAAGAAAACTGAGCTTCAGCTTCTTCAGTTGCATCTACAGCACTGTAAGCAGGTATTAATGGATTTCCATTAGCATCGAACACTCCTGGAACATTTACCACATAAGGTGTTGTTCTAAGAATAGCTCCACCACTAACTTTTAATGCAAATTTATCAGTTACATAATATCTAACCTCTGCTCCAATCATATTGGAAACACTATTATTATTAGAACTTATATCATTTGCATATGGTGCAACTCCACTAACATTACTACCAGCATATGAGCTTGGTACATACAACCCTGAGTTTAAAAAAGCTCCTCTCCCAAATAACATTTGAGCAGTAAAGTCTCCTTTTTCAGGTGCGTATTTAACCACAACATCACAAGAATCTGTTTTACAGTTTTGTCTTGAATTTTTATCTTGCGCATTTATACTTGCAATAGAAACTATTGTAAGTAAAACGCTTAAAATTATATATTTTTTCATATCGTAAAAATTCGTTAAGATTCAATTAATTTGTTAATTAAAGGCTGGGGATTTTATACCCCAACCTTTTGTATAATTCTTAAAAAATTCTTAACCTAATAAAGCATTAATTCTTGCTAATAAATCTGCAGCTGCAGCTTCAAATCCTTCAATTTCAACATTTATTAAATCTAGTCTACGTTGGTATTCAGCAACCCAAGCTTGAGCTGTTTCCATATCAACAATACCAGTTGCAACTAATGCAGTTTGGATTTCAATATCCTCTTCTAAAGCAGCAATAGCATCCATTGATGTTCCAATTGCAGTAGAAATACCTTCCATAAAATCAGCTACATTTGCACTAGGATCAGTAAAATTACCATTTTGAACATATGCATAAGCATCAATCATAAATTCAAGATCGTCAATTTGAGCACCAATATTTGAAAACTCAGCATTTACTGCATTATATGCAGCCATAGCGTCTAAGTATTCAGCAAATAGAGGTAAGTTATAAAGCATATCTCCTAAACCATGACCACCTTCTAAGTCCCATAAAGTCATATCTAAATTATATTCTAATGCTAAAGCATCAAATGCTTCTTGTAAGTATGCAATTGCATAATCATGAGAAGGTAATAAGGCAGCTAATTCTTCTAGATCTGCTTCTTCTAAAGCTATTTGCTCATTATTCCAAGCAACAGTTCCTAAAGCAGCTAAAGCATCTTCAGCATCAATTACCGCTAATTCAGCATTCCATAATTCTTTGTATAAAGTATCAGCAGGATCAATAGCAGGATTACCACTTACAGGAGCAGGTAAAACTTCAGTACCTAAATCACCTTCAGCGTCATTAACATCACCTTGCGCATTACCAGTAGTAACTACAGCATCATCATAAACAACTTCTAATCCATCTATATAAGCTTCTACAGCATATATATCAGAGAAATCTGCAGTTCCAATATCAGCAGGATATTCATATCCTAAAGCAAGGTAACCAGCTTCTAAAGCTTCAAGAGCATTATCTCTATCCTCTTCAACAGTTTCAACACCTTCAACAGCTATATCTAAAGTAGATTGAGCAGTTTGAGCATCTAATCTAGCAAATTGTAATCTAACCCAGTTAAATTCAGAATAATCATCAGCTTCTACTTCTAAGAAGTAAACTCTGTTTGCATCTAAGCTATTTGCTTCTGAAATACCTTCAGAACCAGCCCAAACTCTAGCATTATAATCGTGGTTTGTTGTAAGACCAGCATCAGCAGGCATAGCATCAATCATAACAGTATCCCAAGTTGCAGGAATTCTTCTTAAAGGTGCGCTAGGAGCAGGCATCCAAGTTAATACTTGAACAAAAGAAGTTGTTTCAACATCAGTATGGTCACCAACTAAGTCAGTTTGTAATGGCCAAGGGTTCGCAGCCATATCAGTACCATCATACCAAGTAACCCCAGCAGGATCTGCAATCCAAGCAGCAGTAGCAGCTTCTTCTTCAGCGTTAGCTAGTAAAACAGCATTCTCTAAATCAACTATTGGTGTTCCAGGAACATACGTATCTAAAGCATCTTGCGCTCCAGAATAAAATGCTTCTAAAGCAGCAATTAATGGGATACCATAAGTAGCATCATCATAGTAAAATTTAGCATCATCCCAAGCTTTTAAAGCATCCGCTTCAGCTAATTGAGTATTCCATAATACATCATATAAAGTAGTACCTGTTAAAGCAGCATCACCAGCAGAAGGAGCAGGTGTAGTTTCCTCACCTAATAAACCTTCAGCAGTTGTAATTGCATCTTCAGCAGTTGTTACATTACCTTCAGCAGTAGTAATTGCACCTTCAGCATTAGGGATATTTACATCAATATTTTCTTGGTAACCAGCAATATCTATAGTGTCTTGAGCCATTGCATCAGTATGTTCTTTTTTGGCAGCTATTGCAAGACCTAAAAGTTCTTCAGCACTTTCTAATTCTTCGTATTTAGCAGTTTCAGCTTCCCAAGCCTCAAAAGCATGCTCAACAGCAAGCAAACTTTCAGCATGTTCAATTACTAACGCATCATATTGTACTTGTAAAGCAGCAATTTGAGTTTCTAGGTCAGTAATAGATTTTGCAGCATCAGCAGCATCATCAGCAGTAATAGCTTGTAAACCAGCTAAATTTGCTTGTTCTGCAGCTAATTGACCTTCTAAGTCAGCCAACTCACCTTCAAGCATTGCTTGGAAATAAGCATAAGTTACTAAATCTGTATCAGCAACACCATTAAGAGGAATTAACATTAATTCTCTTAAAGCAAGATCAGCTTCAGCATCTAACTTGTCAGAATACAAATCTTGTAATTCACCAGTTGTCCAGCTATAATCGTCATAAAGATCTAATAAAATCTCATTTTTAGCATCAGCAACAGCTTCTCCTAATTGAAGCATTGCTACTTCATGAGCGCTTTGAGCTTCAGCTAGAGCTGTTTGTGCCTCTTGTAAAGTTACTTCTAAATTAGCAGCAGCTTCAGCTAACATATTTATGTTAACTTGAGCATTGTATGCATTTGTTTCAGCCTGACCTTCGTTTGCAAGTATTATACCTGCAGTTAAAGCTTCCTGATTAGCTGCAAGAGCTAATTCGTAAGCTGCTTGTGCATTTGTGTAAGCAGCATCAGCCAACGCTCCTTGTGTCTCAGCTTCTCTTAAAGCAGCTTGTGCTCTTAAGTACTCAGCCTGCGCCAAGTAAACTTCATCCACAGCGTCAGAAACTCCATCATCAATACATGATGTAAAGTTAAAACTTAGTAAAGTAGCAAATAGTACTACCGACAATTTTTTTAAATGTTTCATTTTTTTACTTTTTAATTAATATTCTTTTAATTTGAAATAGGTTAATAAACTTGTGTTATTACAATTAGTCAACAAAACTACACATATAATTTTTATTATGCAATATTTGATTTGGTAAAACTTTCAATTTTTTTAAGTAAATAAGACCTTTCTTTTCCCTGTAAAAGGCTAAACACCTAAAAAAGAACCTTTTAAATATTAATACAGATGTTGGTATTTTAGCTTAAAGAGTTGGTTTTAGACTTGTTAGACCTACATTTTAAGTGCAAAAAGAAAAGAATTGCTATTTTTTTGCTAAAGTTAGCATAACCTTATTTGCAAAAACGTAATAAAACAACAATAGCACGTACGTTTTATTTGTATTAATCCGTTAAAAATTATTGTTAATTAATTGTAAAAAAAAGCCACAGTAAATTTACTGTGGCTTTTAGATTTTTTTTGATAACGTATTTTATGATTTTTGAATATTTACAGCTTCAATTGTTGCAATTTCAGTTTGTTGTTCTACAGAGGTATTAGATGTCACCTCTCGATCACGATCACATTTAGTAGGAAAAAGAAATATACCTCCTGTAAGTAATAGCATTATCGAAATTTTTTTAAATTTTTTCATAAGTTAATTTTAATTAGGTTAAATAGTCTAGTTAAGCAACCTTAAATAATTTAAGATTACATAACAAATTTAAAGTTTTTAATTTAAAATCCTAATTTATCATTATCTTTATTTTGTTATTGAATAAATCATATTTAAATAAAAATAGCAAAATTGAAATACATTAAGGATAACAAAAAAGGTTATTTAAGAAGTAAAATTTTATGCTATTTTAAGCTGACTAAAATATGTTAACTAATGAGATAATTCAAGATAACTTAGACAAGTTTAGTTTGATAAATGGACTTTTCTTCAAAGCAACTTTCCCTATTATTGCTTGTTTCCAAGCATTAATAATTCGTTTATTATTACTTCAGTAATATATTTTTTTTCCCCTTCTTTGGTCTCATAGCTTCTAGATGTTAATTTACCTTCAATAGCTATTTCATTTCCTTTTTTTAAATATTTTTCTACAATATCAGCAGTTTTATTCCAAGCTATTAAATTATGCCAGTCTGTATTTGTTATTTTTTCTCCTTCAGCATTTTTATAACTTTCATTTGTTGCTAGTGAAAATTTTGCTAGTT
>Ga0209345_10006632_pt1 | contig 10439 bp, 10 predicted proteins | sample Cruoilmetagenom7_FD_187294 | JGI IMG/M metagenome (GOLD analysis project Ga0209345, IMG submission 187294) | Oil polluted marine microbial communities from Coal Oil Point, Santa Barbara, California, USA - Sample 7 (SPAdes) (version 2) | ecosystem: Environmental > Aquatic > Marine > Oil seeps ... | reverse complement strand
ATTGGATCATCGACGACGGCGTCGAAGGCTATCTGTCCGCACGGCTTGATAAGTTTGGCAAGCCTGTCTGCTCGGGCGTCGCACCGCCGACGCATACAGCGGGTGACTTCAAGGGTGGCACGACCATCCGGGACCCAAATTGAACTTGGCGCCTCATATCCCTACGACCGGGCCGGAGCGCGTTGCGCTTCGGCCCTTTTTGTCCGCATGGGTTGGTAATTTGACCCTGTCTGCCTATCTCAACCCCTAGTGCTTTACAAAGGATGCGCCCATTGCCTGACACTGATCTGATGACCCCGGAAACCACAGCCGAACGGGTGGTGGAGTTTCCCGACAATCGCCTGCTGATCGACCTCTGCGGCGCCTATGACGCGCATCTGGCGGCTATGGAAAAGGCGCTCGATGTGCAGATCATTCGGCGCGGCAATCATCTGCAAATTCTCGGCGAAAGCGATTCCGTCGCCAAGGCCGAGGCCATGTTGAACGCGCTTTATGCGCGGCTCGAAGGCGGTCGCTCGGTCGAGGCTGGCGATGTGGATGGCATGCTGCGGATGGGCAATTCCGCCGCTGACACTGGCGTCCGCCAAGGCGACCAACTCGAAATGCCAATGGGCGACGCGATCGAAATTCAGACCCGCAAAAAACGGGTCGAGCCGCGCACCGACGCGCAGAAAGCCTATGTGCAGTCGCTGTTCGACAATGAACTGGCCTTTGGCATCGGCCCGGCGGGGACGGGCAAAACCTATCTGGCGGTGGCGGTCGGCGTGTCGATGTTCATCGGCGGCCATGTGGATCGGATCATCCTGTCGCGCCCGGCGGTCGAGGCGGGCGAAAAGCTTGGCTATCTGCCCGGTGACATGAAGGACAAGGTCGACCCCTATATGCAGCCGCTTTATGACGCGCTGAATGATTTTTTGCCCGGTAAGCAACTGGCGAAACTGCTGGAAGAAAAGCGCATTGAGATCGCGCCGCTGGCCTTTATGCGCGGGCGCACCCTGTCCAACGCCTTTGTTGTGTTGGACGAGGCGCAGAACGCCACGTCGATGCAGATGAAGATGTTCCTCACCCGTCTAGGGCAGAACTCGCGCATGGTTATCACCGGGGACCGGACCCAGATCGACCTGCCGCGCGGGGTGCAATCTGGCCTGCAAGATGCCGAGCGTCTGCTCAAGACGATCCCGAGCATCAGCTTTAACTACTTCACCTCCAAGGACGTGGTGCGTCACCCGTTGGTTGCGGCGATCATCGAAGCCTATGAGGCGGACTCCGGTGCCGCTTGATCGCCTGATGGATGACTTTGATATCGTGATCGAAGACGACCGCTGGGCCGCGCTTGACCTTGAAGCCTTGGCCCAGAATGCGGCTCGGGCGACGCTGGGGCATCTGGGGCTTGACCCGGAGCAGGCCGAACTGACCCTGCTGGCCTGCGACGACAGCCGCATCGCGGCGCTCAACGGTGATTTCCGGGGCAAACCGCGTGCGACAAATGTGCTGAGTTGGCCTGCCGAAGAACGCGGGGCGGCGGCGCCGGGCGGCGATCCGCTGCCGCCCGCGCCCGGCATGGACGGGATGCTCGAACTGGGCGACATTGCGCTGGCTTTCGAGACCTGCACGGCAGAGTCCGAGGCAGCAGGCAAACCATTGGCGGAACATGTGACCCATCTGATCGTTCACGGACTGTTGCATCTTCTGGGCTATGACCACGAAAATGACCCCGATGCCCTGTTGATGGAGGGTTTGGAACGCGAAATACTTGGCAAAATGGGTTATGATGACCCATATAAGGAAAACGGGCCCCGCGGGCTCAGTTAACACAGACAGGACCCAATGGGCGATACAGACGGATCATCTGAGGCGGCGCAGAGCGCGCTGCTGGATGAAGACAGACAAAACACTCCGGATGACAGCACGCTGCGCACCGGCAATTTCTTTTCCCGCGTGTTCGAGGCGCTAAGCCCGTCGGACAGTGAGAGCGACACACCGGAAGCTTCGGCGCAGGCTGAACGGCCCTCGGGTCACGGCATGATAAACCTGCGGCGCATGCGGGTGGATGATGTTGCGGTGCCCAAGGCGGAAATCATCGCGGTGCCTGCCAGCGCCACGCTGGATGAGCTGGTCGCGGTATTCAAAGAAAGCGGTATGACACGGCTGCCCGTCTATGACGGCACGCTTGATACGCCTGTGGGCATGGTCCACCTCAAGGATCTTGCCTTGAACCACGGTTTCAACGGCAAGAGCACCAAATTCGATATGCAGGCCATTCTGCGCCCGCTGGTCTATGTGCCACCGTCCATGACGATCGGTGTGCTGCTGACCAAGATGCAGGCCGAGCGGCGCCACATGGCGCTGGTGATCGATGAATATGGCGGTGTAGACGGGCTGGTGACCATTGAAGACCTGATTGAGCAGGTCATAGGCGAGATCGAAGACGAACATGACGTTGACGAAGGCACCTATTGGACGGTTGAAAAGGCAGGCACCTATCTGGCCCTGGCCAAGACGCCTTTGGGTGATTTTGAAGCCGAGATCGGCCATTCGCTGACCGATCATGACACGGTGGACGAAGAAGAGATCGACACGCTCGGTGGTCTCGTCACCATGCTCTCGGGCCGGGTGCCCGCGCGGGGCGAGGTGGTTTTGCATCCCGACGGGCCCGAGTTCGAAGTGATCGACGCCGACCCGCGCCGCATCAAACGTTTGCGGGTCCGCACCCAAGGGGCTGGCGGATGATCCAAGGACTGGCGCGGCGGGGTCGCTGGTTGCTGGCCCCCCTCGCCGGGGCCATCGCAGCGTTTGGGCAAGCGCCCTATGACCTGCCGCTGGTGCTCTTTGCTGCGCTCGTTGCTGCCTTTTGGCTCTACCGCGCCCAATCTGGCAACGCATGGCGGGCAGCGCTGCTGGGCTGGGGCTTTGGCTTTGGCTACTTCCTGCATGCACTGCAATGGATCGTCTCGCCCTTCATGGTCGATGTGGCACGGCATGGGTGGATGGCGCCATTTGCACTAATCTTGCTCGCGGCGGGCATGGCGCTGTTCTGGGGACTGGCCTTTGGCGCTGCGCGCTGGTTCGCACCGCGCCGAGGCTGGGCTTTGGTGGTCACTTGGGCCGCCGTTGAATTGCTACGCGCCTATATCTTCACTGGCTTCCCATGGGCAATGCCCGCGCAGGCGCTGGTGGGGGTTATGGCTGGGCAGGGTTTGGCTTGGGTCGGTCCCTATGCGCTGAACCTCTGGCTCTTTGCCATCGCCGCGCTGCTGGTGTTGCGCGGACCAGTGGCGTTGCGTTTGGGGCAGGGGGCTTTGGCGCTTTCTATGGCGTTATTGCTTATCCTGCCGCCGCCGGCCCCGTCGGCGCCGCTAACCGACAAAGTTGTGCGCCTTGTCCAGCCCAACGCCGCGCAGCGGGACAAATGGAACCCCGATACTTTTGAGTTCTACTTCAAACGCCAACTCGACTATACCGCCGCCGCCCCCCAAGACCCTGCCGCCGCGCCCGATCTGGTGATCTGGCCTGAAACGGCGATCCCATGGGCGCTAGACATGGCAGGCAGCGCGTTGGCCGAGATCGGTGTGGCAAGCGACGCACCGGTGGTGATGGGCGTGCAGCGCCGCGAGAACATGCGCTACTACAATTCGCTGGTCGTGCTGGATGCCGAGGGCGCGGTCAATCAGCTCTATGACAAACACCACCTCGTGCCCTTTGGTGAATACATGCCCATGGGTGACTTAATGGCACGGTTCGGCATTCAAGGCCTTGCTGCGCAAAGCGGCAACGGCTACTCTGCCGGGCCGGGCGCGCGGGTGTTGGATCTTGGCGCCCTTGGCGCAGGGCTGCCGCTGATTTGCTATGAAGCCGTCTTTGCCCATGACGTCAACGCTGCACCGACCCGGCCCGCCTTCTTGATGCAAGTGACCAATGACGCGTGGTTCGGCAAAGCTGCGGGGCCAAAGCAGCATTTGGCACAGGCGCGAATGCGGGCGATTGAACAGGGGCTGCCAATGGCGCGTGCGGCGAACACCGGTATTTCGGCGATGATCGACCCTTGGGGGCGGGTCATTGCCTCGTTGCCGCTGAACAGCGAAGGCTACGTCGATGCGCCTCTGCCAAAACCGCTTGCGTCGACGCTCTACAGCCGCAGCGGGGATTTGCCACTGGGGCTGTTGCTGGCTCTGCTCTTGGCGGGCATGGCCGTCCTGCGCCGACGCCTCCGGAATGCTGATTGACCATCCCGCGGGGGTTGTCTAAGCCTTTGACCGAGCATCACAACGGCTTCCTGAAGTGATGCGTTATTTCACACTGGAGCACTACATGTCCCGTCAGAACTACACTTTCACTTCGGAATCCGTTTCCGAGGGCCATCCGGATAAGGTCTGCGACCGGATTTCCGATGCGATCCTCGACGCTTTCATTCGCGAGGAACCCGAAGCGCGGGTCGCCGCTGAAACATTTGCCACCACCAACCGTGTCGTGATTGGCGGCGAGGTCGGTTTGGCCAACAAAGCCAAGCTCGACGAATATCTGGCCGGTGTCGAAGACATCGCCCGCGCCTGCATCAAAGACATCGGCTATGAGCAGGACGAGTTCCACCACGCGACATGCGAGATCACCAATCTGCTGCATCCCCAGTCCGCCCATATCGCCCAAGGGGTTGATGCGGCGGATGGCAAGGAAGAAGGTGCTGGCGATCAGGGCATCATGTTCGGTTTTGCCACCGACGAGACGCCCGAGCTTATGCCCGCGCCGATCCACTATGCCCACGCGATCCTGCGCCGTCTGGCCGAAGTGCGCAAAGACGGCACCGAGCCGACCCTGCGCCCGGATGCCAAGAGCCAGCTTTCTGTGCGCTATGAGGACGGCAAGCCGGTGGGCGTAAGCTCCATCGTGCTGTCTACGCAGCACGAAAGCGAAAAGCAAACGAGCGCTGACATACGCGACATCGTTGAGCCCTATATCCGCGAAGTCCTGCCAGAAGGCTGGATTGACGCTGACACCGCTTGGCACGTGAACCCTACTGGCGTCTTCGTCATCGGCGGGCCGGACGGTGATGCGGGCCTCACAGGGCGCAAGATCATCGTCGATACCTATGGCGGTGCGGCCCCCCATGGCGGCGGTGCTTTTTCGGGCAAGGACCCGACCAAGGTCGACCGCTCGGCGGCCTATGTGGCGCGCTATCTGGCGAAGAACGTGGTGGCAGCTGGACTGGCCAAGAAATGCACCATCCAGCTGAGCTATGCGATCGGCGTGAGTGAGCCGCTGTCGATCTATTGCGATACGCATGGCACCGGCGATGTGCATGACGCGTCGATTGAGAAAGCGATACGTCAGATAATCGACCTCACCCCGCGCGGCATTCGCGAGCATCTGCAGTTGAACAAGCCGATCTACCAGCGCACCGCAGCCTATGGCCACTTTGGTCGGGCACCGGATGCGGATGGCGGCTTTAGCTGGGAACGTCGTGATCTGGTCGATCAGTTGAAGGCGGCTTTGTAAGTAAGACCGGGTGGGCCCGAGCGCCCGCCCGATCCTTCAGTGATTAGAGCCTAATCCGGCACTGCCGGGCAGGCCATAGCTTAGGCGCTTTCTTAAGAACGCTCAGCTTGCTTCGCCTCGACCAGCGCCACAGCCGCTCTAACTGCGTCCTCAATCGCCATCTCAGTCGTGTCGATCTGCTTGGCGTCATCGGCAGGTTTTAGCGGTGCTTGGTCCCGGCTCATGTCACGCAGGTCGCGTTGGCGGACATCCTCCAACACGATTTCGTAAGTCACTTCAATGCCCTTGCCAGTGAGTTCGGCAAAGCGCCGTTGTGCGCGGACTTCGGGGCTGGCGGTGATGAACAGTTTCACCGGTGCGTCAGGGCAGATCACCGTGCCGATGTCGCGCCCGTCCAAGACCGCACCGCCCGCGCGGGAGGCAAAGCTGCGCTGAAAGCGCACGAGCGCTGCGCGCACGGCCGGGATCACGGCCACTTTACTGGCCTCCTGCGCCACATCGGGGTTGCGCAGGGTCTCATCTTGCAGATCGATCGGGGTCAGGGTCTGCGCGGCGGCCTCGGCAGCCATGCCCGCAAGGGTCTTGGCCGCCACCGCACGGTAAAGCAGGCCGGTGTCCAGATGCGCGAAGCCGAAATGTGCGGCGACGGCTTTGGCCACTGTGCCCTTGCCTGCCGCCGCTGGCCCGTCGATCGCGACTGTCATCCCAAGCGTGGTGCCTGTCATTTTGTCGTCCTTTCCTTGCGCAGCCAGAGCAACGCTGCTGCTCCTAAACAGATCGCTACGATGGCCCATTTCGCCTGTGTAAAGAGGCTCGCAGTGGCGACCGCCTGTGCGGTGATACTGTCCGGACCCGTTAGCAGCAGTTGCCCAATTAGCATGTTCTCAGTGTAATTTGCCGCCAGATAGAGCGCGACCGCTAAGGTGAGTGCAAGCCGAAGCCCGCCCACCGTGCAACGCCGGAACCACAACAGCAGCAGAAGCGATAGCAGCGCTGAAAAAGCTGTGTCCGCCAGACGAAATTCGTTTTGATAAAGTGCCGTCTGTGGCGGGCTGAGCGCAGCGAGATAGGCGCGCGTTTCTGCCAGCCCATAGCCCAGCAACTGTGTATCCAATGCCCCCATACCATCCGCGCGCAGACGTAACTCGGCAAAACCCGCCAGTGTGGCAAAGGCTATTGCTGTCAGGAGCGTAAGTAGAGTTAACCCTTTTCGGGTCACGCAGGCAGTCGCGACACCTGCGCCCCCAGATCCGCCATCAGCGGCTCAAAAATCGGAAAGGAGGTGGCAATCGGCCCGCCGTTATCCACCTGAACCGGCTGTTGTGACACCATGCCGAGGATCAGGAAAGACATCGCAATTCGGTGGTCAAGGTGGCTCTGACAGACCGCGCCGCCCGGAATATTACCGTGGCCGAGGCCTTTGACGATCCACCAATCCGGCCCGTCTTCGACCTCCACTCCATTGGCGCGCAGCCCACTGGCCATCGCCTCGATCCGGTCGCTTTCCTTCACCCGCAACTCCTTTACGCCGCGCATGACGGTCTCGCCTTTGGCGCAGGCAGCAACAACTGAAAGGACCGGGTATTCGTCGATCATGCTCGCTGCCCGCTCTGGCGGCACTTCGATACCCTGCAGGTCAGGCGAGAACCGCGCGCGTAGGTCGGCCACAGGCTCGCCGCCCTCGCTGCGTTCGTTTTCATAGGTAAGGTCCGCGCCCATCTCGCGCAACGTGGTGAACAACCCCGCCCGCGTTGGGTTCAGCCCGATGCCGGGCACCAGCACATCTGACCCAGGAACGATCAGCGCGGCACAGACAGGAAAGGCCGCAGACGAGGGATCGCGCGGCACGTCGATATGCTGGGGGCGCAGTTCCGGCTGACCCGTCAGGGTGATAACGCGGCCCTCGTCGGTATCCTCGACCGTGATCTCGGCCCCGAAACCTGCCAGCATCCGTTCGGTGTGGTCGCGGGTTGCTTCGGCTTCAATCACCACGGTCTTGCCCGGCGCATTTAGCCCCGCCAGCAGCACCGCGGATTTCACCTGCGCCGAGGGCACGGGCACGACGTACCGCACGGGCACCGGCTCTGCCGCGCCCACGAGTGTCATCGGCAAACGCCCACCCGCACGGCCCACGGCCTGTGCGCCAAACAGCGCCAGTGGGTCGGTGACCCGCGCCATCGGGCGGCTGTTGAGGCTTGCATCGCCGGTGAATGTGACGCTGATCGGCGAGGTCGCCATGGCACCCATCAACAAGCGCACCCCGGTGCCGGAGTTGCCGCAGTCGATCACGTTGTCCGGCTCGGCAAAGCCACCGACGCCGACGCCATGCACGGAGTAAGAGCCGCCGCCGTGGTCGATCACCTCGGCCCCGAAAGCCCGCATTGCCTTAGCGGTGTCGAGCACGTCTTGGCCTTCGAGCAGCCCGGTGATCGTTGTCTCGCCCACGGCCATCGCGCCAAGGATCAGACTGCGGTGGGAAATGGACTTGTCGCCCGGCACTTCGGCGGTGCCGGTAAGCGGGCCGCAGGCGCGTGATGACATGGGAATGGGGCTGCCGTGACTGGACATGAGGTACCTCTGATCTGCTCAAGGCCCTAATATCCTAGCCCGTCGCCAGCGTCCATCGCCGCCGCCCCGCTCTTTTTGGCCAAAAATACTTCGGGGGTCCGGGGGCCGGCCCCCGGCTCGGGTTCAACGCTTGCGGAACGTTAAATAATGCGGCTTACGCCCTTCGCGCAGGGCTTTCTGCTCATAGCGCGTCGACAGCCAATCATCCCAAGGCTGACGCCAGTCCTCCGGCCCTTCGGCCAGCCAGTCGAACCCGTGTTGCGGCACCTGTTCCAAAGTCTGACGCACGTAGTCCTCGATATCCGTCGCCACCCGAAAGATCGCGCCGGGTTTAAGCACGCGGGCGAGGGGCTCGAGATGCTCGGGCGTCACAAAACGCCGCCGGTGGTGGCGCGTCTTGGGCCATGGGTCGGGATAGAGCAGAAACGCCCGGTCGATCGACGCCTCTGGCAGCACGTCGAACATATCGCGCACGTCGCCAGGATGGATCGCAAGGTTATCAACCCCCGCCCGCCGGATCTTGCCCAGCAGCATCGCCACGCCATTGATATAGGGCTCACAGCCGATGATGCCGACATCCGGATTGTTGCCCGCCTGATGCACCAAATGCTCACCACCGCCAAAGCCGATCTCGAGCCAGACCTTGCGCCCGCCGAACAGACCCTCAAGGTCCAGCGGCGTCCGGTCCGGGTTGGTCTCCCAATCGACAGCGCCGGGCGACAGCGGGGCAAGGTCCTCATCGATATAGGTCTTTTGCGATTTCTTCAGGGACTTGCCTTTAAGGCGACCATAGAAATTGCGGCGGGGGCGTGCTGTATCACTCATGGCCGCTCATGTAGCCGCACTCCAGCGCTACCGCAACGGTCTAGTGCAAAACCGTGCTGCCCGCGTATTTCAAGGTGCCATTAACTGTTTGTTAGGCTCCTCGTCCCTAGCATGGTGCCAGTGACTGGATAGAGGATCGTTATATGAATGTGGCCAGCCAAGAGACCTCTGCGGGCAGGCAGGCTGCGATACAGGCAGGGGCGGCATCCGGTCCGGCTGCACGCATATTGATCGTTGATGATCACAGGTTTGACCGAATGCGTCTGAAACGGCTCTGCGGCGGGCTGGATTTTCCCACCCGCTTGGCCGAAGCCGACAGCCTTGCCGCAATGGCCCGCGAAATGGACGAGGGGCGGTTTGACCTGATTTTGCTCGACTACAACCTGCCGGATGGCACGGGGTTGCAGGGGATGGAGTTGATCCGGGCTCATGCCAAAAACGCCGGGGCCGCCACGGTGATGATCACGGGCACAGACCAGACCGAAGTCGCCATCGAAGCGTTGCGCGGCGGCTGTAGCGATTACATTGACAAGGATGAACTTTCGCCCGCCTCTTTGCGGCGTTCAGCCATCAATGCGCTTCAAAAAAGTGCGCTGCAATTGGGGCTAGAGTCGCAGGAGCTAAAGCGAAGCGAGGTTGAGGCGCTGTTGCGAAAGTTTTCTGGCGAATGCGCGGAAGAGATCAAACCGATCGTCAGCCGGATGCTCGGCCAGATGCGCGGATTGCGCGAGGTCGGGCCGTCAAATGCGGCTGCATTCGCCGATGGTCTGGCGGATATGGAGCGATCCTGTATGCGCCTGTGGGAGTTTCTTGAGGACTTGGGGAACTACCGGGCTGACGATCTGACAGATGAGGCTTTTGCGGATCAAGCGCTTACTCCCACGCCGGGACTTGGGGCAGGTCAGAGCAGATTGGTCACCAAACCGCCATCGCCCTTTCGGTCGCGCCGCTAAGAAGATCATTTTGGGTGCGCAGCGGTTTTGCATCCCCCTCAACCTAAGTCCGGGCGAAACATCGCTTTCTTGCGCATACGCAGGACATGGGGGCGGTGCAGCAGTCCCCTTAAAGGCCGCTTTAGCACGCTTCGCCCTTGCGAGAGCGGCAAATATACCCTATACGCGCCTTGTCTAAGGGGCGGTTACAGCTTCGGACGCGATATAACGGGCAGGGTCGGTTTCAACCGGCCCTCTTTTGCTTGCGTTCGACTGCGGCGCCACGCTCACCTGCGTGGACCACCGCTGTGCCTTTGTCGCCGGGTCAAATCGGCGTTTTCTGCACAGTGCCACCACGACGACCAATTGCAACTCCAGACCGGCGGAGACAACCGCGCGGCCAGAAACATTTGATAAGGAAACGAAAAGCTACATGACTAAAGCAATGGACGAATTCGAAGCGCTTCTGAACGAAAGCTTCGAGATGGACACGCCCGAAGAGGGCACAGTCGTCAAAGGCAAGGTGATCGCTGTCGAAGCGGGCCAAGCCATCATCGACGTCGGCTACAAAATGGAAGGCCGCGTTGAGCTCAAAGAATTTGCTGATCCCGGCGAATCCCCCAA
>Ga0209345_10006631_pt1 | contig 10442 bp, 6 predicted proteins | sample Cruoilmetagenom7_FD_187294 | JGI IMG/M metagenome (GOLD analysis project Ga0209345, IMG submission 187294) | Oil polluted marine microbial communities from Coal Oil Point, Santa Barbara, California, USA - Sample 7 (SPAdes) (version 2) | ecosystem: Environmental > Aquatic > Marine > Oil seeps ... | reverse complement strand
CCGATGGTAATTACAGGTAATATAACTAAGGCTTGATTAAGGTCATCAAACAATAGTGTCAATGCAATAATAAATGGTAAGTCAACGATTAAGGCAATTAACCCGATTGTAATACTTTGTTTTTTAAATAATACTGAGGCTATCCAAGTCAATATTGCAATTGTTAAATAGTTACTTGCAATAAATTTTGCAATATCTAGCGTATAGGAAAAACCGACAACATTTCCAAACCCTTTAAAAATAATGGAAAAAAAGAATAAACCTATTAATAGTCTGAATAAATTTAGATAACGAATACTTTTGTATTCATTGTAGTTAATTTCAGCAGGCCTGTTATGCATTATTTAGATTTCACTGCAGAATAAGTCAACGTGCTTTGTTTGAATTTCTTTGACCATAATAATTTCCCATCAACATTGTAAGACTCAAGCGTCATATTTCTGTCTTTGCGCGGTCCATCAAAGTTCAATTTACAAAAATTCTTTTCACCAACAAGTGTTTCTTGTATCAATGTAGGTTTTTTTCTTACTTTATCTAGGCTTCTTTCATGGGTTCCTGCAGTAAAAGGCGAGCAAGTTAATTCATATAATGGGTAAGCATTTTCGCGGGGTATTTTTAACATTTCAGTATGGTGTTTATCGCCACTTAAAAATACTACGCCTTCAATTTTGTTATCATCGATCCATTTTAAAAAATCATCTCTCTCGTGTTTATATTTGTCCCAGCCTTCCGACTTGTGATAATCATTCAACATTTGATTGCCACCGACAATAAATTTAAAAGGTTGATTTGAGGCAACTAATTGATTTTTAAGCCATAGTAACTGTTCTGTTCCATACATGTGTTTTTCTGGGCCATCAGGAAAGTTTTCGTTGCTTCTGTGGTATCTGTCATCCATTAAGAAGAAGTCGACATCGTTGAATCGAACTTTGGTAAATATGCCTTGAATATCTGGCATGCCATAACTGGGATTGGCCCATACGTTTTTAAAAATATCTAAGCTTTTTTCTTTATGAATAAAATAGCCACCACTGTTATCAGGGCCGAAATCATGGTCATCCCAGATAGCATAATTTGAATATTTTTTGAAAATAGGCTGCAAAAAATCTCGACCTTTGTCTTTGCTAGCACGATAAATCATGTTTTGCTCAGAATCAAAATCAACTTCTCGATAATACCAATTATCACCTAGCCACAACATCATATCGGCTTCTTGTTTAGCCAAAGTGTCAAAGATCTCATAACCGCCGCCATAAGGTGTGCCAGCACGATCGTGTGCTTCTTCATTTTCAAAATTACATGAACCCGTTAATACGCTAAAATTTGGAGGGTCGGTACGCCACATCCACAAAGTTTGGGTATCAAATGTAAAGGTTTCACCTTTTTTAAACCTGTGTTTTTTATCCGTTGAAATTTGATAATGATACTTGCTGCCTTGTTCAAGTCCATTTAACTTGAATGTGTGCATATTGTAATTATCGTCAGAGGTATGGGATTTGATTATTTGACTATTTTCTTTCTCTCCTTGTTTCCAGTACTTAATGGCAACAGGAATTGAACTGTTGGTCTCAATCCATATATTTGCACCTCTAAGTGCTGTGTGGCCTAACATCGGGCCAGATTTCAAGGAGGTGGCAGAAAGTGTGTTTGTAATAATTAATAGCAATAAAAACAAGTGCTTCATTAGTGTATCCTTTAGAAATATTGGTTAAGAAATAAATGAAATTGTATCAGAGAACTGTGTGATATTGATAAATTGTATTGTTAATCTTGAATATTTCATCATGAGACATTCGAAATAATGTAGGTAATTGTATCTAAATGTAACGAAATCTTAACAAAACACTTTTAGACTGCTCGCATGTATGAGAAAATGCATCAGTTAACCTTGCTGTTTTTGTAATTGCAAGGTGAAAATTTAGTTGAGGCTAACATGGTTAACATGAAGGTTTCTTAAAACTTAACTTAAAAAGGGTTCTTTTAAAATGAAAAATATTAAACGAATAAATTGGCTAATTATCTCACTAGTTGTGGGTTTAATGGCTGCAAGCGTATCTTACGCACAGAATACAGCTTCTGCAATTCGCGGAACAGTAGCTGATTCTGAAGGGAATGTTCTTTCGGGCGCTACAGTGGTAATAAAACATATTCCTACTGGTTCGACTAAGACAATGACTACAAACAGTAGTGGTAGCTACCAAGCTCGTGGTTTGCGAGTAGGTGGACCATACACAGTGACAATCAGTAATCCTGGTTATAACGGTGGTATTCAAGAAGATATTTATATCACTCTTGGCGAAATCAAAGATGTTGACGTAGCGATTGCTGCTGAAACACTAGACGTAGAAGAAGTTGTTGTTTTCGGTTCTGTTACTCAATCAGTGTTTAGTGCTGACAACATGGGTTCAGGCGTTTCAATAGGAACTGAAACTATAGAAAATTCTCCAACAATCTCAAGAGATGTCACAGACTTTTTAAGATTAGATTCAAGAATCAACCTTAGAGATAACGGTGGTTTTTCAGTATCAGGTGTAAATAACCGTTCAAACAACTTTTCAATTGATGGTGTTAGTGCAAATGATCCATTTGGCTTAGAGGCTAATGGTTTTGCAGGTTTAGGCCAGCCATTTAACATCGATACAATCGAGCAGTTAAATGTTCAGCTATCTCCTTATGATGTGACTTTATCAAACTTTACTGGTGCTAATGTTAACGCAGTAACAAAAAGTGGTACAAACGAATTCACAGGAACATTTAATTACCAATATGGTAATGAAGATTATTCAAGAGATTTGAATGAATTTACTAACACGCAAATGAGCGCTACTTTAGGCGGCCCAATCATTAAAGATAAATTATTCTTTTTTGTTGGTTTAGAAGATACATCAAGAACACAAGTTGCAAATTCTTCAAATATTCCTGATTCAACAGTTCAAAGTGTGATTGATGCAGCTCGCGATGTTTATGGAATTGATATTGGCTCGTTTAGCCCTCCTAGTGAACTTGATGATACTAAAGAAAATTTATTATTGAAAGTTGATTGGTTGATTAATGATGATCACAGAATGTCATTAAAATATAACACAAATGAAGATAATAGCCCTAGATTGCCTGGAATTTTCAGCAGCGGTCGTTCTTTAAGTTCACATTGGTATGCAAATAACTATCAATCCGATACTTTTGCTTTAAACTTATACAGTGATTGGTCTGATAATTTTAATACTGAACTACGTATCTCTACTTCTGAATACGATAAAGCACCTATTGGAGTTGTTGGTGGTTTATCTGATTTAGCCTATGTTGAAATAGACAGCGTTGGTACTGGTGATGACGAAGGTTCAGTGTTTTTTGGTCGTGAAAGATTTAGACATGCTAACTCATTATCAACTAAAACGAATAACTTTTATTTAGAAGGAAACTATTATATTGGTGATCATACAATTAAAGCAGGTGTTGATATCCAAGATAATGATATTTTTAATGTTTTCTTAAGTGATGCTTTAGGTAACTATTTATTTGATACATTAGATGACTTCATTAATGGTAATGTTGCTGATTATAGATATAACGTTGGTGTAGATCCTAACAACCCTGCACCTGCTGCTGATTGGTCTTGGAGAAATACTGGTATCTTTATTCAAGATAACTGGTTAGTTAATGATCAATTAACAGTACAGTATGGTTTACGTTGGGACAAACCATCTACAGATGATGCGCCTTTAGCAAATCCTGGTTTTGAATCAGCTTTTGGTTACAGCAATACTAATGTGATTGATACTGGTGTATTACAACCAAGAATTGGTTTTAACTATGATATGAGCGATGAGTTAAATATGCAATTACGTGGTGGTGTTGGCTTATTTAGTGGTGGTTCTCCAAATGTTTGGTTATCAAATCCATTTACTAATCCTGGTGGTAACGTGAATAGTTTCCGAGTTAGAGATGGTTCTGTTTCTTATATCCCAGGTGGCTTTGATCAAACTGCTCCTGGTTCAGCTAACCCTCCAGCACAAAACGTTGATGTTTTAGCGCCTGGTTTCAAAATGCCAACAGTACTTAAGTCTAATATTGCTTTAGATGCAGAACTACCATGGTATGGTTTGCAAGCATCTGTTGAGTATGAATATACAAAACAAAAAAATGGTATCTTTTACAAGAATTTAAACCTTGGCAATCCTACTGGGACATTACCTGATGGTCGTGTTACTTACTTTGCTGACCCATTAAATGATTTAGGTAGCTTTGATGGCCCTGCTAATAGAAATCCTGCATTCAATAATGTAATGGAATTAAGTAACTCTGGTAGGGGTGATACGAGACGCGCTACTATTAGTTTAGAAAAGAGTACTGAGCATTTGTTTATTAAAGGTTCTTACACAACAACAAGTACTTCTGAAGTGAACAATGGTGGGTCTTCACGTGCTATATCAAATTGGACAAACTTACCTGTTTATAATGTAAATACACAAGAAACTGGTATTTCTAATTATCAAATTGGTAATGCCTTTACTATGCAAGCTAGTTATAACTATAACTTCTTTGGCGATACAGAAACAAGAATCAACCTGTTCTGGAACTCAAGTGATGGCGAACCGTATTCATTTACATATAATAGAGATATTAATGGCGACGGTGTTGCTGATAATGATCTATTCTATGTACCAAATGTTGGTGAATATGTAATGGCTAGTAACTCAAGAGGAACTCAAGCAGAATTTGAAGCATTCTTAGTAAACTCTGGACTTGATCAGTACCGTGGTCAAATCCCAACTAGAAATTCATTTAAAGCACCAAGAATCAATCAATGGGATATGAAAATAACTCAAGAGTTGCCACAAATGGGTATGTTTACAGCTTCTGTATTTGTATCTATTAAGAACATCGGTAATTTATTAAATAAAGATTGGGGCACAGTTTATACGGGTTCATTTGATGGAATCGATATTGCTGAGCTTGATGGATTTGATGATCAAGGTCGTGCAATCCTGGATTTCCAAGGACGTGAAGATCTTCTTGATAATCTAAGTAGACGTACTGTGAATTCACAGTGGCAAGGTCAAGTTGGTTTCCGTGTAGTATTCTAAACGGTAAACAACTATAGAAAGTTTAAAAAGGGTAGCAATAGTTACCCTTTTTTTATGGGTGTTATATGTGACACCCGTTTAACAAAGCTGATGTTCCTAATAGAATTTAAGTGATATAGACTTGGATTTTAACTGGCGCAGCTAAAGCAGCGGTTCCATACTTAGGGATTCGTGGCTGTAGCCCTGTTACTCAGGAGATTAAAAATTTATTATGTTGCAAACACTAATTTAAGATTGGGGTATATAAGCAAGCGCAGCGGCGCAAAACCAAAGGAGTCGAAGCTTTAGTCCTGCAAGAAAATAGTTACGGAAGTATTGTTTATTCATGACTAAGAAACCCCGTCACTTTTGAGCGTTTAACATAACGGGTGTAGACTAAGCTAATAGTAAGTAATATTAGCAGTAGGATTAGGATTGAATAAATAAATATGTGATAAGGAAATATAAAACTCAAAGCAAACCAATATTTCGTAATAATAGCAGAAATAATAATGGCGATAACAACACCTAGATTAAAAGCAAACAGTCCTAATGCAAAAAATTCTATGATTGATAGTTTTAACAAGTCTTTGCCCTGCATGCCCATCATACGGTAGTAAAAGCTTTCTCTGACGCGGTCTTGAGAAGTTGATACTAGAGAGGTGGCAAATATTAATAATCCTGCAAATAAACTTAAAGCTGTGAAAATTTCAACAAGTTGTTTGAGTTGGTCAGTGAATTCTTTTAATTTTTTTGCAATACTGCCACCATCTAGTGTGGTAATTCCAGGAAAAGTTTTTGCTACAAGTGTTTGCATTTCAATTCTCTGCTGATCAGAAACTTTAGCCGTAGCAAAACGGATTTGTGGTGCATCTTTTAATACTTCAGGTGGCAAGATAAAATAGAAAAAAGGACTAGGGCCGCGTTTATATCTTTTTCTTATACTGCTGATTTGAGATGTAATTTTGATTCCCTGTACATTAAATACAACTTGATCGCCTAGGCCAACTTGTAAGAAGTTGGCAAATGTATCAAGAATGGATAGAGATACTATATCGGTTTCATTATTATTTATTGTAGAGAACAACTGGCTGCTATCAATACTTTCGTATAGCTCTTCGGTAGGAAGCAAAGTGTTTGAATAGCTTAAATTAAATATTCGACTAATGTTGTCATAGCCGCCTAAAGTTACTTTGAGAACATCAGACTTAACCCCGTTAACAGAATCTATACGTGCGCGAATAACTGGATAATAAGTTAAACTCTCACCGATTAGAGAGTCTAATTGTTCTTGCTGTTCAGTTTGAACATCTAAAAGAAAGAAATTGGGTGCATCTTCAGGATAAGTTGAAATTAATTGTTGTTGTATTGAATGATCCAAGATTGTTATACTGCCAAGTATCATAGTTGTCATAGACAATGCTGTAATAAATAAACTGGATTGATTACCTTTCCTGAAAATATTTTGTAACGCCAGAACTACCATCCATTGTTTTATAACTTTTCGTTTTAATAACCACTTAATTAACATCATTAACGACTTAGTTAATAACGCAAAAATAAACCAAATAAGGATAAGCCCAATAAAGATTTGCAGGCTCTGTACTGCATTTAATAATTCAGAATACACCAATAAATAGATGCCAAGACTTGAAAATAGAATCCACAGCCATGGTTTCTTAGATAAATCTTGCTTGATTTCATGTTTATGTAAGACAGCAACTGGCTTGATTTGTCGAATACTGTTGAGAGTAAAAAATGTCATTAAGGTGGTGAGGACTAGAGCAATAATGCTAGCTTTGAAAACACTAAATAATCCTATAGATAAAGAAATATTATTTGGTAAAATAGCAGAAAAAATATCTTTGCCTAAATATAATACGAAAAGGCTGAGTATCCACGCTAAAAGTACAGATAACAAAGCCATGATGAGAAACAATATTCTATATGAGTGAATAATAGATGCACTGCTTTCTCCAAGGGCAACACGTATAGCATTAGTGTTCTGTTGTTTAGTAGCAAAGGCACTAACAATACTCATAATGCCAATACCAGATAGTATGATGACTGCGATGACTAACAATTTAAGAAAGACTAAAAAATTTTGACTTAGCCCTGAAATACTGGTGTTAGACTCTTCGGCTGTTTTGACAGATGTTTTAGCATTGCTATTGGTTTTTACAATAGATTTAAGCTTTTCAAGCAAAGTTTCTTTGACTGTATTATCTGTTTTAATTTCAATTCGATAACTTATGCGGCTTTTTTGACCCATTAGTTGCGTTTTTTCAAGATCGGAATCATGCATGAGGACACGAGCGCCAAATCCAAAAGCAGTTAAAGGTCTATCTGGTTCAGTTAAAATTTCATCGTGAATGATAAAGTCAGCCTCGCCAATCTTTATACTATCGCCAATTTCAACATTAAGACTGCTTAAAATTTGTTGTTCAACTAAAATAGATCCAGATTTCCATTGACTAGAATTATTAACCAGAACTAATTCTCCATAAAGAGGATAGGCAGAACTTACCGCTTTAATACGGGTTAAAATAGAGTCATCTTTTGTGTAAGCAATGGCATTGAATTGATAGTCGTAAACGACTAGTTCGTCATCCAAATTGTTAATTTCAGAAAGAATATCAGGAGACCAAGCTTGATTGTCAGTGAGAACAATATCTCCACCAACAATTTGTTTCTGATTATCATCAACATAGTCATTGACTGATTGTTGTAAGGCATCTAATGTTAAAAATGCACCCAGTGAAATGATGATGCATAGGCTAAACAGTATTGGGTAGAGTTTGTTACTAAACCATTCTCGAAAAATAATACTGTGCATTATATTTGTCCATCAATAATATGGATGGTTCTATTGGCTAGTTTAGCAATGGCAGGATCATGGGTGACAATAACTAAAGCTGTATTGAATTCTTTTTGTAAGTTTATCAACAAATCCATTACGCTGTTGGCATTTTTTTCATCAAGATTGCCGGTAGGTTCATCAGCAAAAAGAATTTTTGGTTGGCTAATCAATGCTCTAGCAATGGCAGTTCTTTGTTTCTCGCCACCAGATAATTGATGAGGAAAAGAGTTAGCACGATGTGTTAATTCAACTTTTTGTAATAACTCATCAACATGTTTTTGATTAAAATTACGTGAAATTTTTAATGGAAAACCAATATTTTCTGCTACTGTCAAAGTAGGAATTAAGTGAAAAGATTGAAATACAAAGCTGATATCTGATTGCCTTTTTGAAGCCAGTTGATCTTCATTTAAGGTTGTTAGTTCGTTTCCATTCAAAACAATAGATCCAGTATCAGGTATATCAAGACCCGCAAAAATACTAATTAGAGTGGACTTTCCTGAACCTGATTTGCCCATAATAGCAACAAACTCACCTTCTTGAATTGTTAAAGAAACATCTTGTAAAACGTCTATTTTTTGCACGCCAAGATTAAAAGATTTGTTGATGTTGTTAGCTAATAATAAATCAGTCATGTGAATTAAGTTCCAATAGGTTTTGTACAACAGGTAATATATTTTGGTTAACGATTATTTGATATCCTTTTGCATTTGGATGAATCATGTCAGCTTGGTTTAATTGCGGATTGCCAGCGACATGTTCAAGAAAAAAGGGAATTAATTGAATATTATATTTTTGCGCGAGTTCTGGAAAGATTCCTGAAAAGCCTTTGACGTATTCTTTTCCTAAATTATCATAAATTTGCATGCCACCAAGGATAACTTGAGAGTCAGATTGAATGATCATGTTAATGATTTGATCAATATTGTTTTTTGTTAGTTCAAGCGGTAACCCACGCATAGCGTCATTTGCGCCAATATTAAGGATGGTTAAATTAGGTTTTTGTTTAAGTACCCAATTCAAGCGATTAATTAATCCGCTTGATGTTTCACCACTTAACCCAGCATTAACAACTTTAATATTATTAGGTAGTTTTGTTTGTAAAATAGAGGGGTAGTTATCTTTTTCATCAACGCCTAAGCCTTCGGTTAATGAATCACCAAGAGCGAGTATAGTGTAGTTCTTTTCAGTTTCTACAATTTGGCTCTGCACTTTTTCTTGATCACAGCCTGTAGTTAATAAAAAAAAGAGTATTAATAAAAAGTATTTCATGTAATTTGATGAGATAAATAATAGATATAGTAACCATACATTAAAATGCAATAGACGAAGAGCAAATTTGATACTGTTTCGATAACAATACTTAAAAGATATGGGATAATGGTTTCATGAATAAATCAGAAATTCCAAAAATATTAGTCGATTGGTATGAAATTAATGGTCGTAAGAATCTTCCGTGGCAGGTGAAAGACACTTATTATGTTTGGATTTCCGAAATAATGTTACAACAGACACAGGTGGTAAAAGTTATTGATTATTTTAATAATTTTATACAATATTTCCCAAGCTTAGAGTATCTTTCAAATGCTGATGTTGATGATGTGTTGAAGCATTGGTCTGGGTTGGGGTACTACAATAGGGCAAGGAATATCCATAAAACCGCAATAATTTGTTCTGAAAAACATAATAATGAATTGCCTAATGATATAGATGAGTTAATAGCATTGCCTGGTATTGGGCGCACCACAGCAGGGGCTATTCTTTCTTTGTCTCTAGATTTATCCTATCCAATATTAGATGGAAATGTAAAAAGAGTCATGAGTCGGGTATTTGCTTTGAGTGCAGAAAAACCAAGTCAATTGATGAATAAGCTTTGGGAAAAAGTCGAATCAATTATGCCAACCCAGAATGCGCGAAAATATAATCAATCCTTAATGGATTTGGGGTCAATGGTTTGTAAAAGAAGTCAACCAAATTGTCAAGAATGCCCTTTGTCAAAAAATTGTCAGGCATATTTAAATAACCAAATTGATAAATACCCTCAAAAAAACAAAAAAGTTAAGCAAATAGCCTTAACTCAACATGCCTTAATGATAGTTAATGAAAAAAATATCTATCTTGAAAAACGACAAGAAATAGGTATTTGGCCGCAGTTATGGTTTTTACCACTTTTTGATTCAAATAATCAGTTAATGAAATTTGTCAGTGGATTACCGACAGAAATAGTTAAACAATTTTCAGTAGATCATATTTTGACCCATAGGAAATTATTGATTAATGTCAGTGTTGTAGGATGGAGTGAGTCATTGAATCTAAAAGGTAAATGGCAAAATGTTACCGATTTTAAAAGTATACCACACCCTACAGCTTTAAAAAAAATTATGAAATCATACAATATGTACTAATGGCACATGACGAAGATAAATATTTTTACTATAATGTGTAGAAATGAAGAGTTTATTATTAATTTAGAGGAGGAACATTCATGTTAGATAATCCACAGAATATATTTTTCTTGG
>Ga0209345_10006630_pt1 | contig 10443 bp, 10 predicted proteins | sample Cruoilmetagenom7_FD_187294 | JGI IMG/M metagenome (GOLD analysis project Ga0209345, IMG submission 187294) | Oil polluted marine microbial communities from Coal Oil Point, Santa Barbara, California, USA - Sample 7 (SPAdes) (version 2) | ecosystem: Environmental > Aquatic > Marine > Oil seeps ... | reverse complement strand
ATGTATCATAAATAATATGAGTTGATAATTCTTTCACTGCTTCGCTCATAGCTTTTGCAATAGCCTCCGGATTTTTCTTATGCGCTAATGTTTTCTTATAATATTTTTTTTGAAAAATATTTATAACGCTATTATCCCATGCATTCATTTTATCCAGGGTAACATTCATATCTAATATTGCGTATGTTCCATCTTCACAATCCTGTTCATAAAATTTAAATATATGCACTATAACTGCATATATGTCCCGAGAAGATGGTCTAACGCCTACACTATAAAAAAAGTTTGAACGAATAAAGTCCTTTTCTATCATAGATCTTATTAGTTTTGCAGGGTTTACTCTCCATCTATGGTAAAAATCTTCTGCGATTTTATATCCATCTGTACTATAGACAAACTTATCTGTGTCATATACAGGATCAATTTTAACATCACCAATCCACACGTTTACCGGCAATGTTTCTCCTTTAAAGGCAGGTGCTTCATATTCTAAGGTATAATATGTTATATTTACCCTTTCTGTTTTTAGGGCAACACAGCCAGCCACAATGAAGACAAAACATAAAAGAAATTTTTTATATACAGCAATATTTTTCATCAGTCGTACTCTCTTTTTGCCGGTGGAGGTGAAAAAATTATAGAAGGCTGATCTTTTATTATTTCAAGAATTGAATTAAAATTATTTATGCTCTTTTTCATGCCGTCTAAAGTACTGTCTATCTTATCAGGGAACCTATCCATCGTATGCTTATTGCCATTTATTATATCATTCATTGATTGAATAATACCATTAACACCTATAATCCCTTCTCTTAACTCAGCAATAATCTCATCCATATTGTTTTCTTCCATTAACACATAGTCAATATGGGTTATCAATGTTCCAAGTTTATTCAAATTAATTTCCATTTCTTTAATCAGTTTTTTCCCACCTTCGGTTAATTCTCCAATATTTATATTTTCAATTCCTTTATTGAAGTCATTTAACAGATATATAATTTTTTCAGATATCTCTGCTGTCTTCATAGCGTTCAACTGTTTATTTAGATTATCAAATACTTCAGCCATTTTTTCAGACATTACTTTAAAATTCATCGATTTAAATTCAAACACAATATCTTGCAGGCTATCCATAATTTCGCTTACATCTGAAGGGATAGAGGGTATCACCTTGTATTGGGTGTCAAACCCTGGTTTAAGTGGCTTCGCATAGCTTTTATTATCGTATATATCAAGTTCCATATATATAATTCCTGTAATCCCCACACTTTTGAGTTGAACAACTATATCTTCATCCACAGATTTTTTGCCATGTATCTTCATTAATACCTCTATAAATCTGGAACCTGCAGAAATACCAATTTTCTCTACTCTACCAACATTAACACCCCGGTATTTTACAGATGAACCAATTTCAAGACCCTGTACTGATTCATCAAAAAAGGTTAGATAATAGTTCCCTTTCTTATAAAAATTACTTGCTCCAAGCCAAACAAGAAAAGCAACAAAAAATAAAATACCCAAAAAAACAAATATGCCTACAGATAATTTGACCTTCTCAGAAGCCATATCAAGTCCCCATTGTCACAAAATATATCAAATGATCTTCCTATTTAGAAAATTACGTACTCTAAAATCTTCACAATTATCTTTTAGATAATGTGGATCACCTTCAGCTGTTATTGTTTTACTGTGTTTATCTAAAAAAATAACCCTTTTTGCAATATCAAATATACTCGCCAGTTCATGTGAAACAATTACAATCGTTGTACCAAGACTTTTATTCAGGTTAAGAATAAGCTTGTCTATTTCTGCAGAAGTAACAGGGTCAAGGCCTGCTGAGGGCTCATCCAAGAAAAGAATATCAGGATTGAGCGCAAGTGCTCTGGCAATGGAGGCTCTCTTTTTCATACCTCCGCTCACTTCAGAGGGATAATAATTTTCATATCCCTCTAAATTGACCATATGCAACTTTGATCTTGCTATAATCCTTGCTGAGATATCAGGCAACCCTGAATATTCTATTATTGGAAGGGAAACATTCTCTTCTAATGTCATTGAACCCAGAAGTGCCCCTCCTTGAAAAGTAACACCAATCTTTGACAGAAATTTTCTGTATAAATTTTCCTGCATGTCAGAGAGCGTCGTACCACCCAACATAATAGTACCGCTATACGGACGCAGAAGCCCTATGAGGTGTTTTAATAAAACTGTTTTACCACAACCACTGCCACCAAGTATGACAAGTATTTCTCCCTTGAAAACCTGAAAATTTATATTTTGAAGTATTATATTATCATCAAATTTTACCATTAATTCTTGAACCTCTATAATAATATCTTTATTCATAGCTCTTACCAATATGTTGAGATCACAGCCATCATTGAATCTGCAAGAATTATAAGAAATATACTGCTTACAACAGATGATGTTGTCGCTTTACCAACTTCCTCTGTTCCACCATGAACAGATAATCCCCTGTAACATCCAACCGAAGCAATAAGCAAAGCAAATATAATACTTTTTACTATTCCATACAGAAAATCATTTAGGGCAACTGTTGCGCCCAACTGATGCATATATGAATGAGATGTAAGACCGAGCATACCAGTCCCCACAATCAAGCCTCCAAGGTTAGCAAAAAAATTAGAAAATAGTGTTAAAATAGGAAGAGCGATAACTGTTGCAACCAGTCTTGGCATAACTAAAAAAAGGGTAATATCAAATCCCATGATTTTAAGTGCATCCACTTCCTCCGATATTTTCATAGTACCAATTTCTGCTGCAAAAGCTGAGCCTGATCTGCCTGCAACAATTATAGATGTCATTATTGGCCCTAGCTCTCTTGCCATGGAAAGCCCCACTAATGAAGCAACATAAATGTTAGCGCCAAACTGCTTTAACTGTATAGCTGACATAAAAGCCATTATCAAACCTAATAAAAAGCTTATCAATCCCACAATAAAAATAGCATCCACTCCTGTTTTTTGAACATAATTAATAGTATCTTTGAATCTTAAAGTTTTCGGTTTCATACAAAGTGATAAAAAGGACAGTATGATATCTCCTATAAATAAAATACTTTTTTTAAACTCTCTTAAGAAAATTAAAGTAGTGTCACCCAATACAAGAAAAAAGTTTGATTTGGTATCTTTCTTATCAGCATGCTTCAGTGTATTTATTTCACTTTTAAAAAAATCCAGCTTCCTTTGATTTGTTGCGTCCAGATGCAATATCTCAAAAGACTTACCTCGCCTGTCGCAAAAAGCCTCAATGTCATATAATATGGAAAGCCCATAATCATCAATCATATCTATGTTATTCAAGTTAATTATGACATCCTCAGCATCGTGGCTCTTTAAATCGCTAATTAATCTTGCTTGGAGATATGATGCTGTATATAAATCAATTTTACCAGAAAATGTTATTACCAGAGTCAAGTCTGACATTAATTGCAGACTATAATCTGCACCTGTTTCAACATGGTTATTTTTAGAGTTCTTTCTTACTTTTATCACTATCTACAGGGTATAGTTTAATATTTAAACCGTCAATAATATTATGAATCATACTAATCAAGATATAACAACTTAAGAAATAAAATATGGAGCCTTCATGTGAACATTTCAAAGACATTTACACAGCAAACACTATGTTCAAAAATTGTTTTATCTCTTTAAATATCATCACTGTACAAAAGCTTTCTACAATAAGGATCACGTGGAAACTACAGACCCCCTGGGACAAAATAACTATTATATTATTTACTGTTTCAACAAAAATATAAAGTGGGACTTCTTTAAGAGCCCCACTTTTAGCCTAGTAAAGTGTTGAGTATATTGGTGACCACACCTTCCAAACATTACCCTTTAGCTCCTCTGATGGTTTCAGTGTAGGTTTGCCCGGTTCCCAGCCAGCCGGAGCAACTTCCCCTGTAGAACGAACATGTTGAAAAGCCTTTACCTGTCTAATAGTTTCTTCAATGCTCCTACCTACGGGAGGTGATAAAACTTCCATAGCTTTAATTACTCCATCAGGATTTATGATAAATCTCCCCCTGATATCAACTTTGCCCTTTTCATTATAGACGTTATACATTCTACCTATGTTTCCATCAGAATCAGATAACATGGGGAATTTAACACCTCCTTTGATCATTTTTGTAAGTTCCTCTTCTTGCCAACTTTTATGTGATTCCATAGAATTAACACTCACAGATAAAACTTCTACATTTAATGATTTTAAGATATTGTATTTGGCAGCGACCGCTGTCAATTCAGTAGGTCAAACAAAGGTAAAATCACCTGGATAAAAGCAGAGAAGAACCCATTTACCTCTGTAATCTTTAAGAGCTACCCTTTTAAATGCTCCATCATGATATGCGTCGGCCATAAAATCTGGAGCAACCTGGTCAACTCTGGCAATATTGGAGATATCTGTGCCAATTCCCGTTGTCTGAGCAAAACCTTTAGCTTCTCCCATCAGACAAAAACCCATGGTTAAAACAAAAATACACACGTAGAATATCTTAAGTACCTTAATCATATACTACCTCCTTTTTTGTTGTATTTATATTGTATCATATTATAAGCTAAAGTAAACATAAGGTCATAATGTATGGAATGGATAAAAAATAAATTGCTTTTAAATTAATGAAAATGATGTTAAATTAGAGCCATGAGCTGCCATAAAAAACTACAAATTAAAGGGTATAAATTAACACCACAAAGAGTTGAGATTATTAACATACTGCATAAAACTAATGAACACATTAGTGCCGCAGAAATTTATAAGAGATTGAAGATTAAATTCCCCTTCACTGATATATCCACAATCTACAGAACACTAGAGTTGTTAAAAAACAGGGCTTGTGATGATATCAAGTTTTCCAGATGGTATAACTCGTTATCATATTGAAGAAAAAGGACATCATCATTTGATTTGCTTAAAATGCGGCATTATAACAGAGATTACAGAAAATATTTTTGATCCCTTAATAAAAGATATAAAAAATAAATATCAGTTCATAGCTGATCTAAAATATGGTACTATATCAGGGATTTGTAATGATTGCCAAAAAAAATAATATTTTTTTATTTATGTTTGCAACTAATTGCAAGTACAAGTGGTCGTTAATAAGCATGCTTATTTTATTTACTGCTTGTCAATCTCTGTATGCCAAAACTTTTACTGATATCGCAGGAAGAATAATAGAACTGCCCAGCAACGTTAATAATGCGATAGCCATCGGTCCAGGTTGTCTCAGGCTAATTGCTTATATGAAAGCAGTGGATTATATATCAGGAGTAGAAAGGGCTGAAACAAAAGATGGCTGGATTGAGGGCAGACCTTATTCATTAGCTATTAAAAACAGAATAAAAGATCTTCCTATAATTGGACAGGGAGGGCCGGGTACTTTGCCAAATTTGGAAAAAATCATGGAGATAAAACCTGACGTAATTTTTGCCTCTAGTATGGACCTATACCAGATAAAAAAGATTGAAGAAAAAACAGGAATACCTGTAGTTGTTTTGAGTTATGGTGACAGTGACGACTTATTCAATGTAAAGGTAAAAAAATCCCTCTCTCTAATTGCATCTATATTAGATAGAGGTAAAAGAGAAAAGGAATTATTAGATTTTATAAATACCTGCCTGATTGATCTACAAAAAAGGATCGCAGAAACAGACACTTCAAAGACTTTTAATGTATATCTAGCGGGCTTGAGCTATAAAGGAAAACATGGTTTGGAAAGTACCAGGCCTTGCTATCCACCTTTTAAAATCTTAAACTTAAAGAGTATAGTAGATGACCTAAAATGTAACAATCATATTTTTATAGATAAAGAGCTGATTATTGAGAGAAACCCAGATTATATTTTTATTGACACAAATAGCCTTGATATTATCAAGAATGATTATTTAAAAAACAAAAAAATTTACCATCTCCTTACGGCTATAAAAAAAGATAATGTTCATATGATCTTACCATATAATTCCTACAACACAAACATGGAAATTGCCCTTGTAAATGTCTATCTTATAGGAAAAATATTATTCCCTAAAAAATTTGAAAATATCAATATAGAGGAAAAGGCAGGTGAAATTATCAAGTTTTTTACAGGCAGGGACTCATATAAACAAATAAGTTCTTATTTTGGATCTTTTCAAAAACTTATTTTTAGTGGTGATTTCATATATGCAAAATAATTATAGTACTCTTATTAATCGAAGATTCTATATAGGTTTTATCTTATCTATTATATTCTTGCTTTCTTTTATACTTTCTATTAATATTGGCTCCTACAAAACCTCCTTTAATGATTTCCTTAACCTGTTTTTAAGTATTGATAATAATGCTATATTATCTAATATATTACTACATATACGACTTCCAAGGACCATATGCGCAATATTATCAGGAACTGCCCTTTCAATTTCCGGTGCTATTATGCAGAACTTATTAAAAAATCCATTGGCATCTCCATACACTTTAGGTGTATCCCATGGATCAGTTTTTGGAGCCGCCTTAGCTATTATTCTTATCGATAACACCACATTTCTTTTAAATTACCAATATATTATTATTATTTTTGCTTTTGCAGGATCACTTGCAACAATAATCGTTATACTAATGATTACAACAATAAAAAATATTACAGCCGGAGCGGTGATTTTAGCTGGAGTTGCTCTAAATTCTCTGTTTGCTTCAGGCATTATGCTTTTACAGTATTTTGGCACAGAAGAGGAGATAGCATCCATAGTCTTCTGGGCATTTGGTGACCTTGGTAAACCAGGCTGGAATGAAATTTTTATACTGTTAGTAATAATTGTCCCTGTTGGAGTATATTTTATTATAAATGCTCTTAAATACAATGCCACAATATGGGATGATCATACAGCCTTAAGTCTTGGAATAAACATCAAATATATAAGGGTTATAGGTTTAATACTAACTTGTTTCATTACGGCTTCTGTTGTATCATTTATGGGTATAATAGGTTTTATCGGCCTTATTGCACCACACATAATCAGAATGATTATTGGCAATGACCATCGTTTTTTGATACCTTATTCTGCAATTTTGGGAAGCATCCTTGTATTATGCTCTGATATTTTAGGCAGGACAATATTATCACCTATAGTTATACCCGTTGGTATAATTACTTCTTTTATGGGAGCCCCTATATTTTTATATATACTTATTAAAAATAAAGGTATTGTGTAATGTTAAAAATTGATAATGTAAGTTTTTCATACAACAATAAAAAGGTGTTAAAAAACATTATCTTAAATGCTAAGAATACTGAGATAACCGCGCTATTAGGAAAAAACGGGTCCGGGAAAACAACATTATTAAAAATCATAAATAAATTTCTTAAAGCAGATTCTGGTCAGGTTTTTATAGATAATAAAGATATTAACTACATTAGAAGAAAAGATATTGCAAAATTAGTCGGCTATTGTCCACAACAAACTACACATGTCATGTTAACCGTTTATGAAACAGTTTTGTGCGGAAGAATTGTCTATAATAAATATTTTTTATCTAAAAAGGATAGGGAAATTGTTGACAAAACCCTAGAGTTCACTGGATTAAAAGATTTTTCTCATCGCAATTTAAACCAATTGAGTGGTGGAGAATTTCAAAAAGTTATTATAGCAAGAGCACTTGCCCAAAAGCCAAAAATATTACTCCTTGATGAGCCTATCAATAATTTAGATATAAAAAGTCAATATGATATGATGAATCTAATCCTTAAAATAACAAAAGAATTAGAAATAACTACTGTTATAGTACTGCATGATATAAATATAGCATCAAAATACGCGGACCGTTTCATAATATTGAATAATGGTTGTGTTATGGCTTCTGGAAACCAGGACATATTAACCTCAGAGGTTATAGAAAAAGCTTTTAACATAAAAGTAGAGGTTAAATATATTAACAACAATCCATTTATTTTGCCAGCCACTTAATTTATATATCCTTATTGAAGCTCACTTAACTATTACTGATAATATATAAAACCTCTGCACAGTAAGTAGTATTTGAAGATATAATAATTTTAGATATGACAAAAACAAAATACGATAGCTTTATGGTCAGACAGAAATGTAATGCAGATTGACCAGATGGTTATAAATCAATAATGTCCTTTTGAAAAGTATTCTCTATTAATAGTTTTTCAAACTCTGCCGGAGGTACTGGTTTACTAAAATAAAATCCCTGACACATATCACAACCGCAATCAACAAGAAATTTTAGTTGATCAATTGTTTCTACACCTTCTGCAATAACCGTCAGTTTAAGTTCTTTTGCTAGTTTTATGATCGCTTTTATTATGGAGGAGTCCTCTAAATCATCCATACCAGAGGAAAGTTTAGAAACAAATGAACGGTCAATTTTTAATTTATCTACGGGAAATCTTTTCAAGTAAGTCAAACTCGAATACCCCGTGCCAAAATCATCAATTGAGAGCTGTATATTAAGTTCTTTTAATGATTTCAAAATTGCTATACTTGTCTCTGTATTCTCCATTATCATAGTTTCTGTTAACTCAAGATCCACGACTGATGGATCAACGCCAGCATTACCTAGCTCCAATTCTATAATATTTCTCAGATTTTGATCTTGGAACTGAACTGCTGAAACATTAATAGAGATAAAAATATCAGGTAAATTATGTTTTTTCCACATATTCATCTGACGGCATGATTCTTTAATCACCCATTTTCCTAGAGGTTTTATAAGCCCGTTTTTCTCAGCTAATGGAATAAATTTCATAGGGGGTATAATACCAAGTTCAGGATGCAGCCATCTAATCAATGCCTCCGTCCCAACAATCTTCCCTGTTTTTAACGATATTAGCGCCTGGTAATAAAGAATAAATTCTTCATTGTCTATGGCTTCCTGCAATCTGTTTGACAATTTGAATATTTCATCTATAGTTCGGACCATATCAGGATGATAATGTATATATTTTTTGTTCTCTTTTCTTGCATTATATAATGCTATTTCTGAATTTTTTATTAAGGAAAAGGGGGTTGAGCCATCATCTGGATAGAAACTCATTCCAATATTTCCATTAATATTAATCTTTAAATTTTCTATATCAAAAGGTTTTGAAATAATGCTGAAGATTTTATTGATAACTGTCACAGCATCATCCTCACTGATAATATTACTAATAACAAAGATAAAATTATCGCCAGAAGTCCTGCATAATATATCACTTGCCCTGATTACCTCTTTAAATCTAGAGGCAAGATCTTTTAAAAGAATATCTCCACCATCATATCCTATTGAACTGTTTATTGTTTCAAATTGAGGAATATTAAAAGACAGTACAGCTATTTCCTTACCCATGCTGCTTGCCGTCAGAATAGCCTGCTCAAGTTTTTCAATCAATAATGCCCTGTTAGGCAGATTAGTGAGATGATCATATTGTGCAAGATACTCAAGCTTACATTCCAATTCTCTTTTTTGTAAAAGATCCGTCAAAATTGTAATATAATTAAGGATATTATTATCTTCATCTTTAGATGCAGTTATATTTATTATAAAAGGAATGGTGGCACCATCTTTTGTTTTATTGAGAATTTCACCCTGCCAAAAACCTTTTCTACTAATCATATTAGTGACCTTCCTGAAAAAACCAGGTCCATAATAATCAGAATCCAAAATACTGGCAGATTTTCCGCATAGTTCCTCTTGGCTATATCCAAAAATATCCATATGTGCTTTATTCACAGAAATGATTTTGTGATCTTTATCTGTTATCATAATTGCCTGAGCACTGTTGTCAAAAACAATAGATGAGATCTTTGACTGTTCCTCCAGGGCTTTTTTCTCTTTTTCAACTGCTATACGGTTTAAAGCAAAAGCAATATTGTCCGCCATCTTCCCTATTAACTCAATTAGTTCGTTACTAAAAAAATTTACTGATCTCCCATATAAGGTAAGAATACCATATATATTATCGTTGAAGATAATGGGAAATGAACCTGCTGAGGAAAATCCTATTTTAACAGCATACTCCTTCCAAGGGCTAAATCTTTTATCATTTGTTGTGTCATTTATTATGACAGGGTTTTTCTCTCTTAATGCCAAGCCAACGTTCCCACAACCTTTAGCATCACTTTTTTCAGTAGAAACATAAAGATTTTTTATATACTTATCTCCTTGCTCTGAAACACTGCAAAACGCCTCTATACTAAATACTTTTGCTTTAAAATCAGGAATTCCTACCCATGCCATCAGTAAATCGCCATATTCAACGGCAATCCTGCAAATTTCATCAAACAAAATTTCAGGATCATCATTAACTAATATTACATTATATGTTTCTAGAAGTGCTTCATAAAAAAGTGTAAGCTGCGTAACTCTAGCTTCCTTTTCCATCATCTCCGTTACATCTATAACTAATCCGCTTAATTCCAG
>Ga0209345_10006629_pt1 | contig 10444 bp, 10 predicted proteins | sample Cruoilmetagenom7_FD_187294 | JGI IMG/M metagenome (GOLD analysis project Ga0209345, IMG submission 187294) | Oil polluted marine microbial communities from Coal Oil Point, Santa Barbara, California, USA - Sample 7 (SPAdes) (version 2) | ecosystem: Environmental > Aquatic > Marine > Oil seeps ... | reverse complement strand
GCATGGCGGATAGGTTGCTCAAGCTCCAGCAGAGCCAGATCATTGCGCACACGTTCGGACGACAGGGTTTCAGTGTAGACATAGTCAGGATGGACGACCACGCGCGACACATCACGGTAGGCATCCGCACGTCCATTGCGCCAGCCTGCCAAAAATTCGATATGCCCACTATCGATACGCTCACCCGTATCGCTTTTGTACATGCAATGGGCCGCCGTCAGCACCAGCCTTGGCGCGATCAACGTACCCGTGCAAAATCCCTTGCCATCAATATCCAAACGGCCAACGGCTTCCCAGGCTTTGGCATCATCACCGTTATCAAGGCGTTTAAGACGTGAATCCTGGGCCGCTGCACCAGAGGCGAGCAACAGTCCAAAAACAATCATAGCCAGCCAGCGATGCAAAACCAAATCCCCCGATAAGTGCCTCAGCCTCTTTCATCTACCGATTACTTATGGCGAAAGTTGGGCAATTATATCAGCGCAAACGGGGGATGCTGTCTCTTTCCGCAACGTCACGATCAAGCGCCGGCGGCTTTGGGCCACCCCATGCCCAATCAAGCAGTTCGACGGAGTGAACGATGGGGGTTTTCGACGCTGAGCCGATCTGCATCATGCAGCCGATATTCCCCGCTGCAATGATATCAGGGTTTTTCGCCTCTAATGTTTTGACTTTACGCTCTTTTAACTGGGCAGAGATATCTGGCTGCATCAGGTTATAGGTACCCGCGGAGCCACAACATAGATGCGGGTCCGAAGGCTCTACAACGGTGAAACCGGCCTTTTTCAGCAGAGTTTTTGGATGCGTTTTGATCTGTTGGCCGTGCTGCAACGAACATGCTGCATGATAGGCTACAACTATTCCTTCAACCGGGCGGCCCGTGCGGGGTGCAGCATCGGTCCCAGCAATCCACTCGCGCGCGGGTTGCCAGGCGCGACCCTCGGCATCTGTGCCCGTCAGCTCGACCAGAACTTCGGAGACATCGCGCGCAATTGCGGCAACCCGTTCTGCGTCTGCCGCTAGCGGATCGTTGCGGAACATGTGGCCATAGTCTTTGACCGTGGTGCCGCAGCCCGACGTGTTAATCACAATTGCATCCAACCCGCCTGCATCCATCTCGCGTGTCCACGCACGGATGTTCTTGGCAGCGGTCTCGTGGCTTTCGCTGGTTTTTCCCATGTGGTGGGTCAATGCCCCGCAGCAGCCCGCACCTTCGGCGACGACCACTTCTGCGCCCAAGCGGGTCAGCAGCCGGATGGTGGCATCATTAATATCCGTATTCAGGGCCTTTTGCGCACATCCTGTCATCAGCGCAACGCGCATACGTTTCGGTGCAGCAGGCGCGAATGTTTGGGGGTCGTCATTCCTGCTGACTGGCGGGATATGCTTAGGTGCCATTTCCAGCATAGCCCGCAAGCGGGCGTCCGGCATGAAACGCGCAAAAGGCCGCCCTATTTTGGCGCCCAAAAGCGCCACACGGAACCGCATTGGATAAGGCAGGATGCGCGCCAGTACCCAGCGCAGGGCGCGGTCACTAAAGGGGCGCTTGTAGCGCTGCTCAATATAGTCACGTGCGTGATCCACCAAATGCATATAATGCACACCAGAAGGGCAGGTTGTCATACAGGCCAGACAGCTGAGGCAGCGGTCAATATGTTTGACGGTCTTTGCGTCGGGCACACGCTCGTTCTCAAGCATGTCCTTGATCAGGTAAATGCGCCCTCTCGGACTATCAAGCTCATCCCCAAGCACCTGATACGTCGGACAGGTTGCCGTGCAAAAACCGCAATGGACGCAAGCGCGCAATATCTCGTTCGCACGTCTGGTACCGGGGTCCTTAAGCTGGTCATCGGTGAATGTCGTCTGCATGTTATCCCCTTAACTGGCAAGCAGGCTGGCGCTGGCCAGCCCAAACCACGGAACTGTTGTACCAACAGAACCCATTACACCTGTCCAGCGCCGCATGCGGATACCTGGCTCCATCCGCCGCAGGGCTTGGGCGCCGTAGGCCAGCACACCGATCCAGCCACCCCAGATAAACGCGATACCCGCGCCCGTTACCAACAAGTTTTGCCCCCAAAGATCGGCAAAGCCATAGCGCAGGGTCAGGCCGGTCGCAGCGCAGACCGCTGTAAAGAAAGCCAACCGTCTAAACGCAGCAGCAGAGGTCCGCCCCGGCGTTAGCGCACGAAATGCCAACGGCCCTCCGACGAAAACGATCAAAAACAGAATAAGCAGACTCATCCCATCAACCCCTTGTTCAGGATACCGCGCGGATCGAACCGCGCGCGCAAACCCGCGTTAATCCGGCCAACTCCAGCGGTTTCAGGTTCGAACATCGCCTGCCCCTCGCCACGGATCAGCGTTGCATGACCTTCATATCTGCCCAATGCCGCGCGCAAGGCATGGCCGGTTGGCGCACGCATCCAGATCAGGCCACCAGCCCAGTCATACCGCACCGCTGTAGCACCGGATCTGGCGGTGAGCGCCGGCGCATCAGATGGCTTACATGAAACCCGCCAGATGTCTTCAGTCGCGTTGGAAAATCCGGCAACATCGCGCCATGCGGCCCAAAGCGCCTTGCTTTCCTGCTCAATAGTGCTTTCACCACCCAGCAATTTTTGAAGCGCGCCGATGCGGTAACGCACAGAATCCTCAAAGCCCTCCACGCGCAGCAATGTCTGCTGCTCAGCGGGGTCGTGCCCGGCGGCAGACACTTCGAACGGGCTGCCCAACGCCTTGGCCAAAGCAGAGATCGCAGATGTTTCGTCAAGCCCGTGCAGGACCAGTGTTGCCTCTGTCTCGGGGCAGGGAAGCACCTTGAACGACACCTCGGTCAGAACACCCAATGTGCCGTGCGCCCCAGCCATGAGTTTCACCAGATCGTAGCCAGTGACATTTTTCATCACACGGCCACCGTTTTTAACGATGCTGCCCATGCCGTCCACATACCGCACGCCAAGCAGAAAATCCCGCGCAGCCCCGACAGAGATGCGGCGCGGGCCACTAATGTTCGCAGCCATGACGCCGCCTATTGTAGGCTCTCCCGTCTTGCCCAACAGCGTCCGGTGGTCCATCGGCTCGAACGCAAGTCGCTGGTTCTCGGCGGCAAGTTTTTCCTCGATCTTGGATACGGGCGTCCCTGCCTGTGCAACCACAGTCATCGCACCTGGTTCATACAAGGTAATCCCTGACAGGTTCGATGTGCTCAGGGGCGCACCGGTAGCATCTATCCCTCGGGTGCCGCCGCCACGTACAGCTAAAGGGCCATCTGCATCGCGAATGATCTCGGCCAGCTCAGCCTCGGTAGAAGGAGTGTACATATGTTGCGCCTCAAATATCTCGAAGGGCTTAGAAGGCGGACCTTCCAAGTTTGTTTACTATTCCGCAGCCACAGCCATCTGTCGGCGCGTATCAGACGCATCAAGCGGGAATACTTTCGCTGGATTCAGCAGCCATTGCGGATCAAACACATCCTTCACTGCCATCTGCGCTTCAAGATCAGCAGGCGCATATTGCACATGCATCAAATCACGCTTTTCAATCCCGACGCCATGCTCCCCTGTCAGGCAGCCACCCACTTCGACACAAAGTTTGAGGATATCGGCACCGAATGCTTCGCAGAGCTCAAGATCACCGGGCTTATTGGCATCAAACAGGATCAGGGGGTGCATATTGCCGTCACCTGCGTGGAACACATTTCCCACCTTCAGCCCATACTCTTTCGACATTTCGCCAATACGGCGCAGCACGTGCGGCAGGCTTGAAACAGGGATCGTGCCATCCAGACACATATAATCATTGATCTGCCCCATAGCGCCAAAGGCGCTTTTGCGACCAAGCCAGATCGCGGCACTCTCTTCAGGAGACTTGCTTTGACGCAGTTCAACGGGATTGTGACGGCGCGCTATATCCATGATGAGGTCCAGTTGGTGGTCTATCTCGGCGTCTGATCCTTCCACCTCCACGATCAACAGCGCCTCACACATGGGATAGCCGGCTTTTGCAAAAGCTTCAGTTGCCTCAATGCAGGGGCGGTCCATGAATTCGATCGCGACAGGCAGCACACCCGCTTTGATGATGTCAGAGACACATTCACCGGCTACTTCGTTGTCGTCAAATCCCATCAGAACGGGGCGTGCGCCTTCGGGTTTATGAAGGATGCGCAACGTCGCCTCTGTCACAACGCCCAACTGCCCTTCGGAGCCGCAGATCACGCCCAGTAGATCCAGCCCGCCTGCATCCAGATAGGCGCCGCCGATATCGACAATCTCGCCATCCATCAGGACCATCTTTACACCCATCAGGTTGTTGGTGGTTACGCCGTACTTGAGGCAATGCGCACCGCCGGAGTTCATGGCGATGTTACCGGCAATCGCGCAGGCAAGCTGGCTTGAAGGGTCTGGTGCGTAAAAGAAACCTTCCTCTTCCACCGCGCCAGTCACGCTGAGGTTGGTGCGGCCTGTTTGCACGCGGATGAAACGATTTTCATAGTCGGTTTCAATCACATCATTCATGCGCGCCACGCCCAGGATCACGCAATCCGCAGTCGGAAGCGCACCACCGGCCAAAGATGTACCCGATCCGCGCGGGACCACAGGCACACCTTCTTCATGGCAGATGCGCAGCACGGCCGAGACCTGTTCAGTATTGGACGGAAGAACAGCAACCATAGGAGCGCAGCGGTATGCCGTTAATGCATCACATTCATAGGCGCGCGTTTCTCGTTCATCGTGGATAACAGCGTCAGCGGGCAGAACCGCGCTCAACCGCTCAACGACCCGCGCTTTGCGCGACAACACAGCAGGGTTCGGAACAGGCATTTCCATAGCTGACACTCCGTTGGTACAAGAATTTATCTATTGGTACGCAAATTTGGTAAAATAATATTACCAATTTATGATTAACACAAGCATCTTCCCTTCCATGCTGCGCGCCCGCCGGATTGTGCCTGGTTCGCGCCCAAGAGAAATCGTGGGGACACGGCGGCTAACAATCTGTCATAGCCATGAGAAATGTAGATCCCGTAAAAGAGCTTACGCCGGAAATGCATAGCGCCTTCTCAGGCACTATATCGCAATCGCAATCCGTGCTGGCATTGCCGAACGCCGCCGCCTAAAAGCGATTATGTTCACATCTTTCATGCCTTCAGTTCTGTCTGCCTTGGATGCTGCCGCCGTTCTTGTTCTGCTTGTCTTGTGGATAGGCATTGGCTGGTGGGTAGAGCATTCCAGTGTAAAGCGGCCCTCCACGTCAAGCATCATGGCCGACTACCGCCGACAGTGGATGACCCAGATGACGCGGCGCGACGTCCGCATTTTTGACGCTCAAACCATAGGGTCCTTGCGCCAAAGCACGGCCTTCTTCGCGTCGACCTGCGTCATTGCCATTGGCGGAGCGCTGGCGCTGATCGGCAACGCCGAACAAGTAGCAGGTGTTGCCGAGGACCTCACCGAAGAGAACATTCCAGCGATCGTCTGGGAATTGAAACTTCTCGTGATCGTCGGCTTTCTGACCAACGCCTTCCTGAAGTTCGTCTGGTCCAACCGCCTTTTTGGCTATTGTTCGGTCATGATGGGGGCCACCCCGAATGGATCTAGTGACCCGACATCGGTATCTTTTGCGCGCAAAGCGGCAGAATTGAACATCGCCGCAGCGCGGGGATTCAATCGCGGTCTACGGGCCGTTTACTTTGGTTTGGCGACTGTCGCGTGGTTGGCTGGACCGGAATTTCTGATCGCAGCGGCGATTGTTACATTTCTTGTCATTTGGCGGCGGGAATTCGCTTCACAGTCTCGTCAGGTGCTCTTGGAAACAGACGGTTGAACGTCTATCTCTAGCTTCAACTCTGGATAAAGATTATGATCAAGCAAGCACTTTCAACTCTCATCATTCTGGCATCTCCTGCTTTTGCAGATCCCGCTACAGTTGAGAATGTCAGCGTCACCAAAAACGGCAGCGGTTATACGTTCAACGTAACTGTCTTGCATACAGACACAGGCTGGGACGACTACGTCGACGTTTGGCGTGTCAAAGGCATGAACGGTGAGGTTCTGGGTGAGCGCCAACTGGCGCATCCCCACGTGGACGAGCAGCCTTTTACACGATCTTTGTCAGGTGTGAAAATTCCGGCGGGCGTCGAGTCTGTTGTGATCGAAGCGCATGACACCGTGAACGGGTGGTCCTCGAATGCAAAGACAGTGAAGCTACCGTAAGGGTTCTGTTCTATACCCTGTGGTAAGGGCCGCCTGAGAGGATCGAAGCCGCGCGATACAATTGTTCAGCGAGCATCACGCGCACCATCATATGCGGCCATACCATTGATCCGAATGACAGAAGATGATGCGCCTCATTACGCAGGGTCGGATCAATACCGTCGGCACCGCCTATGACAAAGGCAAGATCGCCGCGCCCTGCATCCCGCCATCCTGCGAGGCGATTGGCAAATTTCGGTGACGTTTCGACCGTGCCACGTTCATCCAAAGCACAGATCACCGCACCCTGCGGTAACGCCTTGCGCACCAGTGAGGCCTCGGCTGCCATACCGCCGCCTTTGCGGTCATCTACCTCCAGCACAGACACCGGCCCTAGGGAAAGCCCCCGGCCGGTTCTGTCAAAACGTTTGAGATAATCGTCAAGCAGCGTTTTCTCTGGCCCGGCACGTAGCCGACCCACGGCACAAATATGTACCCTCATCGTCCGCTTTAGGAGGCAGCTTCGCCTTGCGGCAGCCACATCTTCTCAAGCTGGTAGAATTCACGGACTTCGGGGCGGAAGACATGGACGATAACATCACCCGTATCGATCAGCACCCAATCGCCTGATTCTTTACCTTCGGTACGAACGGCATGGCCGTACTCGTCCTTGATCCGCTGAGCCAATTTCTCGGAAATAGCGGACACCTGACGTGTGGACCGGCCCGAGCAGATGATCATGTGATCAGCAATCTCGGTTTTACCACGCAGGTCAATCTGCACGATATCTTCGGCTTTATCGTCATTCAGCGAGGAAAGAACGGTTTCCAACAGCAGGTCACTGGTGGCTTGCTTCTGGCCAGCCATCACGACTGCACCGTTAGTCGCAGGCGAACCTGCGTAAGTTTGCGTAGACAGGACATTGTCCTCCTTTTGTCGCGCCGCCGGGCCCCCGGCGCTGGGGTTGCTGCTAAATTAACAACCCCAACGCGACAATTCAATGACAGCCAGCAATTGAGCGATTACCAGCCTTCTTCTGTGATGATTTTATCCGCATCAGCGCCAAGGTCTTTCAGCGCGTCCCGAACAGAGTCCACAAAACCCTCTGGCCCGCAAATGTAGAATGTCTGGTCAAAGCGGGTCAAATTCTTCTTCAGAAACGCCTTGTCGACCCTTTCCTCCTGCACATCCGTGGATTTGTCGTCGGTGACAGTAAAGACGGTCTTCAACCCTTCCATCTTTTCCCACTTCTCACGCAGGATGATGTCTGCCTCGGACTGGTTGGTGAAAATCAGGGTGCAGTCCATCTTTCCAGCGGCATCATGCTTGTCCAGAATCGGGATGAAGGGGGTGATACCCGCACCAGCGGCGATAAAGACCCCCGGCCCGTGGTCAGTGATTGCGCCGAAGGGCGAGACTATTTCAACTTTTTCGCCCGGTTCAATCTTTGCCAGCTGCTCTGTCATGCCGTTGTGGTCGGGATAGCTTTTGATGACAAACTCCAGCGTGTTGTCATCGGGCTGGGACACAAAGGTAAATGGACGCGACTCATCGCGCCAACCATCCTTTAGCAACGTCATTTCGGTTGCCTGTCCGGGTTCGAACTCAAGACCCTCGGGTCTGTTAAAAACGTAGTGGCGGGTATCCGGCGTGACGTTTTCCTTGCTCTGCAATGTCAGTTCATAGCTCATGTTGTATCTCCTTTAGAGACACAACACCCGCACGCCGCCATGCGTTCCGTCAGCTATCTTCCAGCATCCGCACTTCGCGCTGCGGGAACGGGATAGATATCTTGTTTTTCTGAAAGCTATCCCAGAGTGCCAGATAGACATTCCCGCGAATATTGGTCAGCCCGCCAGTAGGATCCTTAATCCAGAACCGCAGGATATAATCGACCGAGCTGTCTCCGAAGCCGACAATATGGCACACAGGCGCTTTATCTATCAACACGCGGTCAACAGATGCCGCCGCCTCAATGGCCAACTTGCGAACAAGGTGCGGGTCATCGCCATACGCCGTTCCAAAAAAGATATCGAGACGTACAAAGTCATTTGAGTGGGACCAGTTCACCACCTGCCCTGTGATGAGGTCTTCGTTAGGAATCAGGTATTCCTTACCATCCCGCGTCACCACAGACGCATATCGTGCGCCAAGCGTCTGTATCCAGCCAAATGTCTCACCGAGCGATATAACGTCACCCGGCTTGATCGATTTATCCAGCAAGATGATCACACCGGAGACAAGGTTCGACACCACCTTCTGCAAACCAAAACCAAGACCAACACCGATCGCACCCGACAGCACCGCAAGACCGGTAAGGTCAATCCCCACCGCCTTGACGCCCATGTAAAAGGCGATGCCGTACATCAGTAGTTGCACACCTTTGACAGCAAGAACCTGCATAGACGGGCTAATGTCTTCGTTGCGGCGGATGGTTCCTGCGGTCGCCTGCGATCCGATACGCGCCAGCGTCAAAAGAAGGCCGATCACAACTATGGCCACGATCAGAGACAGAACGGACAGCCGGAATTCCCCTATTTCCAGCGCAAGACCTTCAAGAAACGCCGCAGCTTCTTCGGATACATCAAGCAGGTAAAGTGTTGCATAGACCCACAAGGACCACGTCACGATGCGTCTCATCGGACGGTTGCGCACCAGTTGGGCTGCAAATGCGATGAATATCCATGCAAAGACAAGTTCGGCAGCGACGCCGATCAGATAGGACCGCGACGGCCAGGTGATGCTTTGCATAATGCCGTAAGTTACGGCGAGCATAAGCAGCAACCAGATTAGTCCCAATCTGCGTCTGATCTGAACAATCACACGCAGCTGCCATTTTTCCCAACCCTCGCGCGAACGGACCCAGTTTTGCAGCGCGGTGCCGCTTCTGCGGTGCAAAGCCCAGGCGACAAGCGCCAGCACTACAACGATCAGAACCTGATTCTGCCGCCAACCCGGCTCGACCACTCCGGAGAAAAATCCCATCACATTGGCCCATATGACCTGCATAGAGATCAGAAAATCAGCGAAGGGATCGACAGGATCTTGCATAATAACTCCTTGCGCAGAAAGCGTCGCATGAAGCAGCAGCCCCCGCAACCCTTGCAGCATTTGGCAATGCGATGTATCTGCTTGGGAATGAAACACCTGCTCAACAAGACCGACCGCGCACGCCTGCGCGAACGTTTTTTCGGCGCCACGCATACTGCGCTGGCCCGACTATAAGCTTGCACTGCGCCCTTATTGCGCAGCCTGATACAGCATTCAAAAACCACCATATCATTCAAGGGAGAGGACCCTATGTCCCCCAAAACGCTCTATGACAAAATCTGGGACGCTCACGTGGCCCATGAGGCCGAAGATGGCACCTGCTTGCTTTATATCGACCGCCATTTGGTCCACGAAGTGACCAGCCCGCAGGCCTTTGAAGGGCTGCGCATGACAGGTCGTACAGTGCGCGCACCGGATAAAACGATTGCCGTGCCCGACCACAACGTGCCAACGACACTGGATCGCGCCAACGCCGCGACCATGACCGAGGACAGCCGTATTCAGGTTGATGCGCTTGACAAAAATGCCAAGGACTTCGGCATCCACTATTATCCCGTGTCAGACGTCCGTCAGGGCATCGTGCACATCGTCGGCCCGGAACAGGGTTGGACCCTGCCGGGTATGACCGTTGTCTGCGGCGACAGCCACACAGCCACCCACGGTGCCTTCGGTGCTCTGGCCCACGGCATCGGCACATCAGAAGTCGAGCATGTGCTCGCCACCCAGACACTGATCCAGAAAAAATCCAAGAACATGAAGGTGGAAATCACGGGCAAACTGCGCCCGGGTGTGACAGCAAAGGACATTACCCTGTCCGTAATCGGTGAGACCGGCACGGCTGGCGGCACCGGATATGTGATTGAATATTGCGGCGAAGCGATCCGCGATCTGTCCATGGAAGGCCGCATGACCGTCTGCAACATGGCCATTGAGGGCGGCGCGCGCGCCGGTCTTATCGCACCTGACGAGAAAACCTACGAATACTGCATGGGCCGCCCCCACGCGCCAAAAGGCGCACAGTGGGAAGCAGCACTTGCATGGTGGAAGACGCTTTATTCCGATGACGATGCGCATTGGGACAAAGTTATCACCCTGAAAGGTGAAGACATCGCGCCGGTGGTCACATGGGGCACATCGCCCGAGGATGTCCTGCCAATCACAGCCAACGTACCAGCCGCTTCCGACTTCGCGGGCGGTAA
>Ga0209345_10006627_pt1 | contig 10444 bp, 10 predicted proteins | sample Cruoilmetagenom7_FD_187294 | JGI IMG/M metagenome (GOLD analysis project Ga0209345, IMG submission 187294) | Oil polluted marine microbial communities from Coal Oil Point, Santa Barbara, California, USA - Sample 7 (SPAdes) (version 2) | ecosystem: Environmental > Aquatic > Marine > Oil seeps ... | reverse complement strand
ATGGTGTGTCCGTTTTCCCCTTTAAAAAAATCAAATTTTAATTTTCAAAATAATACAAGTAAACAATGAAAGTTGTTATAGCTAATATATCGCATATTAAATATGCTGAATTAATTTGCGAAACTATAAAAGCGTCTGCACAAGTTAGAGGTACAGGTATTGCTGAAAGAACTTCAGAATATATCACCAAAAAAATTAGTACAGGTGATGCTGTTATTGCGCTTCATAAAGGTGAATTTGCTGGGTTTTGTTACATTGAAACTTGGGATAATAAATCTTTTGTGGTAAACTCAGGATTAATTGTTCATCCAAGTTTTAGAAATCAAGGATTAGCTAAAATTATTAAAAAGCAAATCTTAGAATATTCAAAAGAAAAATATCCTGAAGCTAAAATCTTTGGAATTACTACCGGTTTAGCAGTTTTAAAAATTAACTACGAGTTAGGATATCAACCAGTTACCTTTTCTGAATTAACAACTGATGAAGCTTTTTGGAATGGTTGCAAAACTTGTAAAAATTACGATGTTTTAATAAGGACAGAAAAAAAAATGTGTTTATGCACAGGAATGTTATACGATCCAAACCATGAAAAAAATGTAAAAGAGCATCCGTATAATTCAAAAGTATTAAGCAGGTTAAAAAAAATTAAGCAAACATTATTTCTTAAAAAAAATAAAAAATAAAATGGACAAAGTAGTACTAGCATATAGTGGAGGTTTAGATACCTCATATTGCGTTAAATATTTAATAAATGAATTAAATTTAGAGGTTCATAGTGCACTTGTAAATACAGGAGGGTTTTCAGCTAATGAGTTAGAAGTTGTTGAAAAGAAAGCTTACGAAATGGGCGTTACTTCTCACGTAAATAAAAATATTTTAGAAGAATATTATACAAAAGCTATAAAGTATATGGTTTTTGGAAATGTGTTGAAAAACAATACATATCCACTTTCGGTGAGTGCTGAACGTGTATTTCAAGCTATTGAAGTAGTTGAATATGCAAAACAAATTGGCGCAAAATATATTGCACACGGAAGTACTGGAGCTGGAAATGACCAAGTGAGGTTTGATATGATTTTTCAAACATTGGCTCCAGAAATTGAAATTATTACACCTGTTAGAGATTTAAAATTATCTAGACAAGAAGAGATTGATTATTTAAAAGAAAACGGAGTAGATTATCCTTGGGAGAAAGCAAAATATTCAATTAACAAAGGGATTTGGGGAACAAGTGTTGGAGGTGTGGAAACATTAACATCTCATCAAGCTTTACCAGAAGAAGCTTACCCAAGTCAGTTAGAAAAAACAACACCTACTGATGTAAAACTTCATTTTAAAAATGGTGAATTGATTGGTTTAAATGATGAATTTGATACGTCAGTTAATACCATTTTAAAGTTAGAAGATATTGCTTCAAAATATGCAATTGGCAGAGATATTCATGTAGGAGATACAATAGTTGGGATTAAAGGAAGAGTTGGTTTTGAAGCCGCAGCAGCAGTGGTAACTATAAAGGCACATCATACGTTAGAAAAGCATGTATTGTCTAAGTGGCAGCAAAATTTAAAAGAGCAATTAGGTAGTTGGTACGGAATGTTATTACATGATGGCCAATATTTTGAACCTGTTATGAGAAATATTGAAGCCTTTTTAGAAGATTCTCAAAAAACAGTAACAGGTGAAGTTTATGTTACATTAAAACCTTATCATTTTAGCGTAAACGGTATTGAATCTAAACACGATTTAATGAAGTCTAAATTTGGTGAATATGGAGAAACAAATAAGGCGTGGACATCAGAAGATGCAAAAGGATTTATTAAAATTTTAGGAACAGCAAACAAAATATATCACAGCGTAAATTCATAAGTATGATTAAAGTTGGAATAGTTGGTGGAGCAGGTTACACAGCAGGTGAATTAATTAGATTGGTTATTAACCATTCTAAAATTGAACTTGATTTTGTTTACAGTACTTCAAATGCAGGAAATTATATTTACAATGTACATCAAGATTTGCTAGGCTCGTTAGATTTAAAATTTACCGATACTATTAATAATAATGTTGACGTATTGTTTTTATGTTTAGGTCACGGAAATTCTAAAAAGTTTTTAGTGAAAAATAAGTTTTCTTCAACTACTAAAATTATTGATTTAAGTAACGATTTCAGATTAAAAAACGATGCGATTTTTGAAGAAAAAGAATTTGTTTATGGACTTCCAGAACTTCAGAAAGAAGCCATTAAAAAAGCTTCAAATATAGCCAATCCAGGTTGTTTTGCTACCGCTATTCAATTGGCATTATTACCATTGGTAAAAAACAATTTAGTAAAAAGTTCGGTACATATAAATGCAACAACAGGTGCAACAGGTGCAGGTGTTTCACCTGGTGCAACAACGCATTTTAGTTGGAGAGATAACAATTTTTCAGTATATAAAGCATTTACACATCAGCATTTAGGAGAAATTGGAGAAAGTTTAGCTGCGTTGCAAAGAGGATTTTCAGAAGAGTTATTTTTTATTCCAAATAGAGGAAATTTTAGCAGAGGAATTTTTGCGTCACTTTATTTAGATTTTGACAAAGATATTGAAGTCGCTTTTGAATTATTTGAAGATTTTTATAAAGATGAGCCTTTTACACATGTTTCAAAAATACCGGTGCATATAAAACAAGTGGTGAATACAAATAATTGTTTTATTCATTTAGAAAAACACAACAACAAACTATTAATTACTTCGGTAGTTGATAATTTATTAAAAGGAGCATCAGGTCAAGCAATTCAAAATATGAATTTAGTATTTGGCTTTGATGAAACCGAAGGATTACAATTAAAAGCAACTTCATTTTAAATAAAAAACCATGAAAATAGCAATTATTGGAGTAGGAAATTTAGGATATTCAATTGCATTAGGAATTTTATCTCAAAAAAGTTTTGAAATAAAAAACCTGTACTTAACTAAGCGAAATACAGCTTCGTTAAGCACTTGGGAAAACTTATCGAATGTTACAATTTCATCAGATAATAAAGAAGCAGTACGCTTTTCTGATATTATTATAGTTGCTGTTCAACCTAATCAGTTACAACTTGTTTTAGAAGAAATTAAAGAAGAAATTGATACTAAAAGGCATACAATTATTTCAGTAATAACAGGTAGAAAAATTAATGAGATTGAAACCATTATTGGAAATGATACAGCCATTATTAGAAGTATGCCAAATACAGCAATTTCGGTTGGGCAATCTATGACTTGTATAAGTTCAAATGAAAAAGGAAAAGAAAATATTGAGTTGGCTAAAACTATTTTCAATTCATTGGGAAAAACAATGTGTATTGAAGAAAAGTTAATGCAATCTGCAACGGTAATTTGCGCAAGCGGAATTGCCTTTTGGATGCGTTTAATTCGTGCCACTGCTCAAGGAGCTGTTCAACTTGGATTTCATGCAGATGAAGCACAAGAATTAGCTATGCAAACTTGTTTGGGAGCAGCTAGTTTATTAATTCAATCGGGGAATCATCCAGAGCAAGAAATTGATAAAGTTACAACACCAAGTGGTTGTACTATTGAAGGTTTAAACGAAATGGAGCATCAAGGGTTAAGTTCATCAATTATAAAAGGATTGGTAACTTCTTTCGAGAAAATTAATCAGATTTAAATTAAGAAAAATGGAATTATTTAATGTGTATCCGCTCTATAATGTAACTCCAGTAAAGGCTGAAGGTGCTTATGTTTGGGATGAAAATAACACAAAATATTTAGATTTATATGGTGGTCACGGTGTAATTTCAATAGGTCATACACATCCTGCGTATGTTAAATCGTTATCAGCTCAATTAAGTAAAATAGGTTTTTATTCAAACTCTATTCAAAATCCGTTACAACAAGAATTGGCTCAAAAATTAGGAAAGTTATCTGATTGTGAAAATTACAACTTATTCTTATGCAATTCTGGTGCTGAAGCAAATGAAAACGCTTTAAAATTAGCTTCATTTGAAACAGGGAAAAGTAGAATAGTTTCTTTTAACAATGCTTTTCATGGAAGAACATCTGCAGCCGTAGCTACAACAGATAATAAAAACATAAACGCACCTATAAATTTACAACAACAAGTAACTTTTTTACCGTTAAATAATATTGAATTGGTAATTCATGAATTAGGTAAAAATGATGTTGCCGCTGTTATTATTGAAGGAATTCAAGGAGTTGGAGGTTTAGATGAAGGTACTACTGAGTTTTTTAAAGAAGTTCAACAAATTTGTAACAAAAAAGGAGTGCTTTTAATTTTAGATGAAATACAATCAGGTTATGGTAGAAGCGGACAATTCTTTGCGTTTCAACATCACAATATTCAACCAGATATTATTACAATTGCTAAAGGAATGGCAAACGGGTTTCCAATTGGAGGCGTGTTAATTTTAGATACATATGAAGCTAAATTTGGAATGTTAGGTACAACTTTTGGTGGAAATCATTTGGCTTGTGCAGCAGCAATTTCAGTGTTAGATATTATTGAGAAAGAAAATTTAATTGCTAATGTGAATGAAGTTTTTCAATATTTTTTAGAAGAGATTAAAGCTATTTCTCAAGTGGAAAAAGTGAAAGGAAAAGGATTGATGTTAGGTGTAGAATTTGATTTTGAAGTTGGTGAATTAAGAAAGAAATTAATTTTTGATAAACATATTTTTACCGGAGGTTCAAACAATAAAAAGTTACTAAGAATTTTACCACCACTGAATATTAATAAAGAACAAATTGCAACTTTTATAGCTGCATTTAAAGACGTTTTAAAATAATGAGCATAAATTTAACTTCACAACAACGAAATGATGTTTTACGTTCAATGGCAAAATTAATTGCCAATGAAAAGAAGAACATTTTGAATGCAAACAAATTAGATATAAACAATTATAACGGTGAGGATATAGCAATGTATGACCGTTTAAAAGTTGATGAAGAAAAAATTAGTGGAATGATATTGTCTTTACAGCAATTAATTGCAGATGAAGATCCAGTAGGCAAAGATTTATTTCATTTTACACATGAGAATGGTTTGAAAATAACCAATAAATCGGCACCATTTGGCACCATTTTAATAATTTATGAATCTAGACCAGATGTAACTGTTGAAGCAGCGGGAATTGCATTTAAATCGGGAAATAAAATTTTGCTAAAAGGAGGAAAGGAATCTATAAATTCAAATTTAAAAATTGTGGATTTATGGCATAAAGCATTAATAGAAAATAATGTTTCAACAAATTGGGTGGAATATTTAAATTATAATAGAACTGAAACTCAAATATTTTTAGAAAAACCTACTCAAAAAGTAGATTTAATTGTGCCTCGTGGAGGTGAAAAATTAATTGCTTTTGTAAAACAATATGCAACCTGTCCGGTAATTGTAAGCGGTAGAGGAAATAATTTTATTTATGTTGATACTGATGCTGATTTAGACATTGTTTTAAAAGTAATTGTAAATGGTAAAACTGCAAAAATTTCAGCGTGTAATGCTGTTGATAAAGTGCTTATTAATGCAGCTTTACCAAATAAAGATGTATTCATTAAAAAACTGATAGATAAACTATTAGAATTCAAGGTTGAGATTTTAGGCGATGCAGAATTATCAACTTTTGAAAATATTTCAGCAGTTGAAAATGAAGACATTTGGTTTGAAGAATTTTTAGATTATAAAATTGTAATTGGAAGTGTTAATTCTTCAGAAGAAGCAATTGAAAAAATTAATAAATATGGTGGTGGACATTCAGCAGTTATAATCACCAAAAATAGTGAAACTGCAACTACTTTTATGGAATCGGTAGATTCAGCAGCTGTATATCAAAATGCATCTACACGTTTTACAGATGGTGGGCAGTTTGGTTTGGGCGGTGAATTGGCAATAAGTACAGATAAATTACATCATAGAGGTCCAATGGGATTGCAACATTTAGTAACAAATAAGTGGTATATATACGGAGATGGGCAAATCAGATAAAAAAAGAATATTGCTTAAAATAGGCACCAATGTACTTACCAAAGGAACGAACAATATTTCTAGAGGTAAAATTGAAGACATTGCGCAGCAAATAGCCTATTTAAAAGACGATTACGAATTTGTAATTGTGAGTTCTGGTGCAATTGCCGCAGCCAAACAATTTGTAAATTTGGAAAGTAATGGAAAGGAAATAAATGTTAAACAGGCTTTGGCTTCAATTGGTCAGCCACATTTAATGCGTATTTTTCAAGAAAATTTTAGAGAGTTAGGTTTGTTAACTTCACAATGTTTATTATCGTATTCAGATTTTGAAAAAAAGCAATCTAAAAAAAACATAGTAAACACAATAAATGTATTAATTGAGAATAATTACATTCCTATTATTAATGAAAATGATACAGTTGCAACAGATGAAATTAAATTTGGAGATAACGATAAATTATCGGCTTTAACAGCTGTTTTGTTAGATGTTGATTTGTTAATAATTGCCACAAATACCAATGGTATTTACACCAAAGAATCAATGAGTAATAATAAGGTGAAAACTATTACAAAATCATCTGATATTCAATCTCTGAAAACCGAGATTGAAAAAACAATTTCAGAAGGTGGTACAGGAGGAATGAAAACCAAAATTGAAGCTGCAGAAATTGCTCAGAAAGCAACTATTGAAACTTGGATTTTAAACGGGTTGAATGATAACTTTATGATTGAAGCAATTCAAAATACAACAGAATTCACAAAAATAATTACGGCATAAGATGAAACATTATACAAGTATAATAAATCTTCAAAACTTGCAGCTAGCTGTTCAAGAAGCTATTGAACTAAAGAAAAAACCATTGCAATTTAAAGCTTTAGGTGAAGGAAAAACTATTTGTTTGTTGTTTTTTAATAACAGTTTGCGTACACGATTAAGTACTCAAAAAGCAGCTCAAAATTTAGGAATGCACACCATTGTTATGAATTTTGGTAGCGAAGGTTGGCAGCTAGAATTTGAAGATGGAGTTGTTATGAATGAAAATAAATCTGAACACATTAAAGAAGCAGCAAAAGTAATTTCTCAATATTGTGATATTGTGGCAATTAGAGCATTTGCTTCATTAACAGATAAAGAAAAAGACGAGGCTGAAATTGTATTGAATAACTTCAAAAAATATGCAACTATTCCTGTTGTAAATATGGAAAGTGCTATTGGACACCCTTTACAAGCGTTGGCTGATGCAATTACTATTGAAGAATATAAAACAGTTAAAAAACCTAAAGTTGTGTTGTCGTGGGCACCGCATCCAAAGGCTTTGCCACACGCTGTTGCAAATTCATTTGTTGAAATGATACAATTGCAAGATGCAGATTTTGTAATTACACATCCTGAAGGGTATGAATTAAATCCAGAAATAACGAAGAATTCAGTTATTGAGTACAATCAGGAAAAAGCATTTGAAAATGCAGATTTTGTGTATGTGAAGAATTGGAGTTCGTATAAAGAATACGGGCAGGTTTTAAAAACTGATTCGGAATGGATGATTAATGCTGATAAAATGAAATTGACAAACAACGCAAAATTTATGCACTGCTTGCCAGTGAGAAGAAATGTTGTTGTGGCAGATGAAGTTCTTGATTCTGATAATTCAATTGTAATTGAACAGGCAAATAACAGAACATTTTCGGCTCAAATTGTATTGAAGAAAATTTTAGAAAATAATGACTAAGCAAACCTTAAATATTGTCAAAATTGGTGGAAATGTTATTAATAATGAAGAAGCATTAATTTCATTTTTAAAAGATTTTTCTAAATTAGATGAGCCTAAAGTATTGGTTCATGGTGGTGGTAAAAGAGCTACTGAAATTGCTTCAGAAATGAGTTTAAAACCTAAAATGATACAAGGGAGAAGAGTAACGGATGAGGCTAATTTAGAAGTGGTAACAATGGTGTATGCAGGTTTGTTAAACAAAAAAATCACAGCTCAATTACAACAATACAACTGCAATGCAATTGGTTTATCGGGCACTGATGCTAATTGTATATTGGCTCATAAACGAATAGTAAAAGAAATAGATTACGGTTTTGCAGGTGATATTGATGAAGTGAATGCACCAACCATAAATGTGTTTTTACGAAACAATATGATACCCGTTTTTTGCGCAATTACTCATGATAAAAACGGACAATTATTAAACACAAATGCTGATACAATTGCTTCTGAAGTAGCCATTGCAATGAGTCATTTATATAACGTTCAATTAAATTATGTGTTTGAATTAAAAGGCGTTTTGAAAAGTATTGAAGATAAAAATTCTGTAATTACGCAAATTAATTTGAGCAAATATGAGCAATTAGTTGAACAAGGTATTATTTCAGAAGGTATGATTCCTAAGCTTCATAATTGTTTTAATTCTTTAAAAAAAGGAGTTAAAAATGTGAAGATAGGAGATGCGTCTTTAATTAAAGGAACTGATAAATTATATACAACATTAAGTTTAAAATAATGATAAATCAATTAACTATAGAAGCTATTGAGTTGCTTAAAAATTTAATTTCAAAGCAATCATTTTCAGGTGAAGAAAATGAAACAGCATTGTTAATAATGCAATGGTTTTCTAGTCACGATATAAAATTTGAAAGCGATAAACATAATGTTTGGGCAAAAAACAAATATTTTGATGCTTCCAAAAAAACAATACTTTTAAATTCTCATCATGATACAGTAAAACCAAATAAAGGATACACCAAAGATCCATTAAACCCGGAAGTTATTGATGGAAAGTTATACGGATTGGGAAGTAATGATGCGGGTGGTTGTTTGGTGTCTTTACTAGCAACTTTTACCTATTTTTATACCAAAGAAAATTTAAATTACAATTTTGTAATTGTAGCTTCTGCCGAAGAAGAAAATTCTGGCCCAAATGGTTTAAATAGTATGTTGAAAATTATTCCTGAAATTGATTTTGCAATTGTTGGTGAACCAACATTAATGCAATTAGCAGTTGCTGAAAAAGGTTTAATGGTTTTAAACTGTGAAGCAAAAGGAACTGCAGGTCACGCAGCACATGGAGTTGGAGATAACGCCATTTATAATGCGATTGATGATATTAATTGGTTTCAAAATTTTGAATTTCCGAAGGTTTCGGAAACACTTGGAAAAGTTAAAATGACGGTTACACAAATTGAAGCTGGTCACCAGCATAATGTAATTCCGGCAAGTTGTAAATATGTTGTAGATGTAAGAGTTACAGATGCTTATAGCAATCAAGAAGTTTTGGAAATTATACAATCAAATGTGACATCTGAAGTATGTCCAAGATCACTTCGTTTAAATTCATCTTCAATACCAAAAAAGCATCCAATTGTTGAAGCAGGAATTAAATTGGGCAGAGAAACGTATGGTTCACCAACACTTTCAGACCAAGCAGTATTAAGTTGTCCATCTTTAAAATTAGGACCTGGACAAAGTTTACGTTCACATACTGCGGATGAGTTTATTTACATCAATGAAATTGAAGAAGGTATAGATTTGTACATTAAAATATTAAATGAAATTTTATAACATATAATTATGAAACTTTGGGATAAAGGATTTTCAACCGATAAAAAAATAGATTTATTTACTGTTGGTAACGACAGAGAATTAGATTTAATTTTAGCAAAATACGATGTAATAGGCAATGTTGCACACGCAAAAATGTTGTATAGTATTGGTTTGTTAACTGCTGAAGAATTAAAATCTTTGGAGATAGAATTGGAATTAATTTTGGATGATATAAAAAATGGAAGTTTCACTATTGAAGATTCATTTGAAGATGTACATTCTAAAATAGAATTTTTATTAACAGAGAAGTTGGGAGATACAGGAAAAAAAATTCATACAGCGCGTTCAAGAAATGATCAGGTTTTGGTGGATGTGCATTTATATGTAAAAGATGCATTAGACGAAATTGATGGTGGTGTTGATGAGCTATTTAATTTGCTGATTAAATTAGCCGAACAGTATAAAAATGTTTTACTGCCTGGCTATACGCATTTACAAGTAGCAATGCCTTCGTCTTTTGGAATGTGGTTTTCTGCATATGCTGAAAGTTTAATTGATGATATTTATTTTATAAAAGCAGCTTACAAAGTAGCAGATCAAAATCCGTTAGGTTCTGCAGCTGGTTATGGAAGTTCATTTCCAATTGATAGAGATTTCACTACTAAAGAGTTAAATTTTGAAACGTTAAAATACAATTCTGTTGCTGCCCAAATGGGAAGAGGAAAGCTTGAAAAATCAATTGCTTTTGCATTAAGTTCAGTGGCAAGTACTTTGGCAAAAATGAGTATGGATATTTGTTTGTATATGAGTCAGAATTTTAGTTTTATCTCATTTCCAGATGAATTAACAACAGGTTCAAGCATTATGCCACACAAAAAAAACCCTGATGTTTTTGAATTAATTAGAGGTAAATGCAACAAATTACAAGC
>Ga0209345_10006626_pt1 | contig 10447 bp, 6 predicted proteins | sample Cruoilmetagenom7_FD_187294 | JGI IMG/M metagenome (GOLD analysis project Ga0209345, IMG submission 187294) | Oil polluted marine microbial communities from Coal Oil Point, Santa Barbara, California, USA - Sample 7 (SPAdes) (version 2) | ecosystem: Environmental > Aquatic > Marine > Oil seeps ... | reverse complement strand
TATGGTTCTACTCCTGGTATATCTCGGCATCGCTCTTTTCTTCTCTTTTCTATGCTCCATCCTTGAGGCAGCGCTATTAAGCACCTCTACCGTTTTTATTAATATGAAATTGAAGGAGGGGAAGAAGTACGCCAAACGGCTGGATCACTATAAAAAAAACATCGATCTTCCTCTTTCCGCAATTCTTACGCTAAACACCTTTGCCCATACCATAGGTGCTGCCGGGGTGGGTTCGCAGGTGCAGGAACTCTGGGGCAATGATTTCGTTGCTGTGGCCTCCGTCATTCTGACCCTGATCATTCTGATTGGATCAGAGATTATTCCCAAAACCCTGGGAGCTCTTTACTGGAAAGAGCTGAGCCGCTTTACGGTCCATTCCCTGCGTATCCTGATTTATTCACCGCTTTATCCCTTTATTATCCTCACCAATTCTATTACCCGTTTGCTTCGGAAGGGAAGGAGCGGCAAGTCGGTCATCAGTGAGCCTGAGTTCAGAGCCATCACTGACACCGTTATTGAGGGAGGTATCATGGAAGATGAAGAGTCGCGCATCCTTCAGAACCTCATGAAATTTCAGAGCATCCTGGTAAAAAACATTATGACTCCACAGATCGTGATCAAGGCAGAGGAAGAAAATACCACGATTGAGGCTTTTTATGAGGACAACCAGGATATTCCCTTCTCCAGGATCCCGGTTTACCAGAAAGAACTAAATCAGTTCTCCGGGTTCGTCCTGAAGGATGAAGTGATGGAAATGATTATTGAGAAGAAAGGGGAGAAACCCCTTAAAACCATTGCCCGGCCCATCACAGCTGTGAATGAAGACACTCCCATAATTCGTCTCTTCTCCAAATTAATCGAGAAAAAAGCTCATATAGCCATCGTGGTGGATGAGTATGGGATGGTAAGCGGACTGGTTACCATGGAGGACCTGTTTGAAACCCTCATCGGACTGGAGATCGTGGACGAGATGGACGATGTGGAGGACATGCAGGTATTGGCCAGGAAGAACTGGGAGGCCCGGGCCAAGAAGCTGGGCCTGATCAAATAGAAAACCCCGAGCAAAATTGAACGGGGCTCCTCGTACTTTCTACTTATATCTTAGAAATGAAAAAAGAGAGAAAAGCGAACAGTATTGAAGCTCAATCCCGCTCCAAATTCTCCATTGTTGTTGGTTGAATTGTAGGTAAAGATATTGGTGGATGCTGCCATCGACCACCTGGGGACAAACCAGTACTGCAAACCAGCCCTGGCTCCGAAATCAAGGGTGTTGTAATCGCCACCATCCAGGTTGGTAGCATTATCGCCACCGCCGACACCAACAAATGCCTCTCCAAAGAAAGAGAATTGTTCAACCACTGGCAGGTAGTACCTGAAATAGGGTTCCAGGCCCCACTCGAAAGCATTGTCACCACTTGAAAACAAAAGGGTGGCTCCAAGCCCTATATTCTCCCCGATCGCGAGACCAAAATTGGGCCCAAAGGTAAAATCCAGACTTGACATGGAACCAAAGGTGACTTGACCTCCCAGCCACATACCGGGCCTCTCTCCATTGTTCCCGTTCGCCTCATTCTGCTCATTCTGCGCAAGCGCACCTGCCGCTAATAATATGGCCATTGCAAGAGCCATTAGTTTTTTCATATTCATCTGTATTGGATATTGAGTATTTGACTATTTGGGTGCAAAGTTAAAAAACACTTCTTAAAAACATTATTGCGAAAGCAGCACCAGCATCTCTCTTCTTTTCTTTCTGAACTCCCCGATATTTATATCATAATGTTCGAAACCATATACGGTTGTATTCACCATTTCTATTGCTTCTTCGGGAAATTTCATACTGAACCTCTTTAATAATTCGTAATCCACAATTCCGTCGCGCATGGCTTCCAGGCGAACGGAAGGGTATATGGCTTTATAGGCCGGGTAAGAAATCCAGCAATCGCCGCCTGGCAGTATATTTCCTGAAGAAACGATCATTCCTGAAACATCATCATAGGGATTCTCTCCGGTGACAATTCCTGAATTTGAGCCCCAGTAATTAAAGCCCCAGTGCAAATACCCTGGAATACGGTATTTGTAATTCACCCAGTGCAACAACCTGGTTTTGATCAGTGGCAACTCCACAAAGCGGTTGGCCCATTCGCCTTTGGGAGCCAGGCAGGTATAATACCAGGCTTCGCTGCCTTTTTCTTGCTGTTCGTGATAGAAACTCAATCCATCTCTCAGAAAATTCATCTGCGGTACCCAGATATCCACCATATTTTCCAGTTGATGTGTGTGGCAGGCTTCAATGACCTTCAGATCAGGTACCAGGGATTTCAGAAATTTTGAAATTTCAATATACGACGCCACATTTTCATCGATGGGTTCGTCGGCAATATGCTGTATATATTGTTCTTCCCATCCATTGGCTTTTACATTCTCCACAAAAGCCGGCAGAAAGGCAGAATAAAACTCTTTTGTCCTGGGATCGCTCAGCGGCAGTAAATCTTTATCCTTCTCTGCATCGTCAAATACCGGGATGTGCAAACCGAATGGCCCTGACCAGTCGCCATCAATCCGACTACCAAAGTGTCCCCCCTCCAGGCGTCCAATAACGCCTTCTTCAATAAACAGGTTGACCATCTTATTAAAGTTCGAAAAATCGAAACTCCATGTTCCATTCTCAAAGGTAAATCCCGTGTGGTCGAATGGTGAGATCATGGCCACATTTTGCCGGTACTCTGCCAGCGTGCTGGCCATGGTACGTGAAAGTTCCCAGTATAGATCGCTATGCTTTTCTACCGGTTCGTTATTATTCAAATAGTGTAAGCGATCAAGGAAAAACCAGTTGGTTACCCATAGGGATGATTCTTCGATCACGGGCTTAAAAACCTCAATATCAAAGGTTTTGGATTTTAAAAATGTCTTGTTGTTTATTTCACCTGTAACTTCAATTTTTCCCTTGTAAATTCCAGGCTCACAGTCGCCGGGTATTTTCACCGTAATCCAGATGGGTTGCGTGTTTCCGAATTCGACATCGCGGCTTTCTTCGTAAATGATGGGATCGGGAAAGTAGCCGGACATGGGGGAGTAGGTATCATTCGATGGTTCAGGACTGGCCCGGCCCACTTTTACAAAACCTACAAAACCGGTTTTTACCTCTGACAATTCTTTTTCTCCCTTACTTGGAGATTCCAGTTTTACCTGTAGGTTTTTTATATGGGAATTTGCCCTTACCGCAAACTGAAAAGAAGCATGTTCCCCTCTGGCCACATCCGCATGGGCCTCCATTGGAGCAAAGTAGTTACTTTCCGGAAACACTTTCTGAAGCGGATCCACAGCTTCGAACTGAACGGATGGAGATTGCTGACATCCCTGATACAGAAAGGTTGATATCAGAGTTAAAGCAAACAAGCATTTTTTCATCATACAATTGATTTTAGGTATTCGGAAAGGATTCTTTATTGCAAATTAAGCCATTATCGGACAGGAGTCAAAAGAAAAGAAAAGGTAAGATGAATTCTGGAATTTGCAATAATTATACCTCGACCGTTTCCTGTCCAGGAGGCGAATTCCTTTTGTATATATCTATATATCAGGGATAAACAATACACCTCACATATACGTCTTAGTTATAGTCTGACATAAAATCCTTTGCTATGAAAAATATAACATTTATCTCAGCCCGCATTCTGTTTTTGCTTCTCTTAGCATTTTCTTCCTCTTGTTATTTATTTGATAGTTCTGACGCATGTGAAAGAACTAAAAGGCCCGTAATTGAAGCAGGTATAATCGTTAATGTAAAAGTGGTGGATGCTGATAATAAACCCATTCCTGAGCAGGATTTGGTGATAATTCTGCATAAAGCGCCTTGCGGCTCGGCGAAGAAAGGAGAAGTTATGTTTGCAGGACCTACCGATGACAAGGGGAGCAGACAGACGACAGTCGCCTATTATAATTTGCGCAATACAGATGACGGTGTGTCTGTGAATGCAGAAGCAGTAGGCCTGGGAAATGGCTCAGTGGCTGACAACTCCGAGACTGCTTATTATGGTTATGACACTTTTACGAGCGGTATCACAAAGACTGCTGTTATTACAATTACTCGAAATTTCTAATTCCAGCATAGACTTTTTTTTCCTGAAATCCCTTTTCTCCGCTGAGAAGATCCGTAAACATTTGGTGAAATATGTATGTGTTTTTATACCAGAAATTCAGGGCTTTATTTGACATGCATGATTCCGCACCGTAACTTGTAACATACTAAGTACCTTGAAAGAATGAGTCAAAAGCCCGGAAAACTGAAATTGTTTTTTATAGACCTCAAGCGGCGAAAAGTTACACGCTTGGCCACTATCTACGTGGTGGTGGGTCTAGGTATCATTGAAGCTGCGGACATTATAGGGGGAAGGTTTCTAGTTTCAGAAGAGGCTATCCGGATTTTGATCATCCTGATCATTGGGGGCTTTCCTGTCGCTATAGTATTAAGCTGGATCTTAGATCTTACCCATAAGGGCATTGAACGTACGAAAGCTCTTTCTCCCGAGGAGCAAGCTTCACTTCCTACATTGACCTGGAGGCCCAGTTGGATCTCCTTCCTGTTGTTTATGATGCTTATTTCGCTTTCCGTTGCTTTTTTTGCAATTCCGAGAACCAATGCTCTGGGATTCCAGGCAAGGGATTGGATCGTAATTGCCGATCTGGAGAACAATACCGACGATGAGGTATTTGACAGGTCCCTGATGCATGCACTTAGCGTTACAATAGATCAATCTAAATACGTAAATATTTTTCCGAGGCGGCGTGTACGGGAGGTTCTCCAGAGAATGAGGATTGACAGTGTAGACAAAATTGACACGCCTCTTGCGCTGGAGATTGCTGAGCGGGAGAACATTAAATCGGTCCTGGTGCTTACCATTTCGGAACTTGACAATACCTACCTGTTAAGTACAAGCTTACTGGATCCATATTCGGGTGAGATCGTACGTTCCCGTCAGGTTAAAGCCGAGGGAAAAGGGGAGGTGCTTCAGGCATTGAATGAGCTGGCAACCAGTGTTCGAAGAGACCTTGGTGAGACCATGGGACAGATTTTACAGCGAAGGATGCCTCTTGCAAAAGCCACAACACCCTCCCTTGAAGCACTGAAAAAATACACAGACGGTTCTTACACATGGAGCCGGGGACAGTACGAAGAAGCGCAGGCCTTATGGTCCAGAGCCGTCGAACTGGATTCAGGTTTTGCCTGGGCAAATGCCAGTCTCGGACTGGCCGCAGGCTGGTTCGGACCCAAGGAAGAAGCACAAAGGTACTTTGACCGGGCTTTGAGCCAGCTGGACCGGGTGACTGAGAAAGAAAGATTGTGGATTATTGCCCTTTCTACAGATGGCCCTGAGGGTATTCATGCAAACCAGACCTACCTGCAGCAGTATCCTGATGACAGGGATGGCTGGTACAACCTGGGAAATGCCCTCAGAGAAGAAATGCGAATTGAAGAGGCATTGGAGGCCTATGAGCAATCGCTGGCTTTGGACCCCCTCCAGGTCTGGCCGCACGTGAATATGGCTGTGGGATATGATGGCTTGGGAAAATATAAAGAAGCAGCCGTCCATTTCGAAGAAGTGTTTCAATTGGACCCTGGCCAATTGATGAGCTGGGGAGGGGACGTAAACCGGATTTCCGGATTCGTATTACTGAAGCTGGGAGAGCATTCCAGGGCAAGAGAACGTTTTGAGTTGCTGTTAGAAGGTGATGAAGGTAACAGAGCGAATGGACTTCGCTCATTGGCTCTGTTAGAAATGTATTTTGGAAATCATTCTGCAGCGGTGGAACTATTCAAGCAGGCTATTGTGATCAATCAGCGCAGTGAGGCACCCTTAAGTGAATTCCGAAACAGAATGTATCTGGCCAGGGCCTATCAAACCATGGGAATGGAGGCTTCTTTGGCAGAAGAACTACAGATTGGTCAGGAACTAATGGAAAATGGAGGCTGGGGCCCGGAATGGACCATTTTCCTTGCTCTTCGTCTGGTTGATATCGGTGACCTTCCTGGGGCCCGGGATATGTTAGCGAAGTGGATAAATTCCGATTGGAATCAAGGAGATCAGGAGTGGGCCATAGAATTGCTTCGGGGTGAACTTGCTTTAGCAAAAGGAGATCCATCAAATGCAATAGTTTCGCTGGAGCTTTCCGACCAGCTGTATCATGGACAAGCCAACATCATAGAAGCATTAGGCAGGGCTTTTCATGCCAATGGGCAATATGAACAATCAGAGGCATTTTTCCTGGAGACAATCCGGCTATTTCAAATAGGATATGAATGTCAGGAACCATGGGTCCTTGCCCACTACCGTTTGGGAGTTGTTTATGAGGAGATGGGTGAAACCGAGAAATCCCGCACCTATTTTAAGAAGTTTCTTGAACTGTGGGGAGCAGGGGATGAGGGCCTTGTGGGTGTTGAGGATGCCCGTCAGCGATTGCAATAAAAATCTCCAGGCTCTTCCCGATCAGGATTCTGATTAGATAGTACTTCAAGTTCGTTGAACCTTACCTTTATTGAGTATTACTTTTACTGATATTCAATAACTTACTTCAAATATTCCTATAGTTGCTTGTATTTATTTGTAAAATTGTGCTATATTTAGTGTCATATATAATGTCTTTGCTATTAGTGAAAAAGTAATAAATCAAACCTCCATTTTGGGATAGAATGAAAAGAAATATACTATTATGAGAGCGAGGTTTTATCTAATAAAAAAATTATTTGATTCGGAGGGTGCAGCGCCCATCTATATCAACATCCATCACCGCGGGTACCGATTGCGGTATTATACAGGTGAACGCATAATGCCAGGTGATTGGAACACTGAAAAGCAAAGGGCCAATTCCAGATACATTGGTCACTCATCTCTTAATGGTCTGCTGGATGTATTAGCGGAGGAGCCTAAATCCATTGAGCGCAATGCCCGAATTGCCCAAGTGGATTGCACGGTGGAATATTTGAAAGAGCAGCTTTCCTATAACAAGTCCAAATCCAAGGATTTCATTGGGGTAGTGGATGAATACATTAAGAAGAAGAGTTTGGGGAAAAGCTGGTCATCGGAAACAGAGAAAAACTGGTGGTTCTACAGGAATAACCTGGCAAGGTTCACTAAGAAATATCGCCTGGAGTTTGATTCCATAAATCCTCACTTTGTGCAAGCATTCACAAAAGCCATGGTAAAGCATGGCTGGGCAAATGAGACCATAAAAAATCACGTCCGTATGACTATCCAGTTAGTCATGTGGGCGAGCAAGAAGGGTTACCACAAATCAACTGCATATAAGGACATAGATGTGAATATCAGCACCCGGGAGCCAGATACCAATATTGTTTACCTGACAATTGAGGAAATTGCCCGGGTGAATCAGCTATCCTTTAAAGAGAATGAATCCAGATATGAAAAAGCGCGGGATGTGTTTCTGTTTTCCTGTTTTACCGGACTCCGCCATTCTGATTTGAAGAACCTGCGCCGAACCAGCATTAAGTACAATTACTTGATCATCATATCACAAAAAACCGGGGATAGTATTCGAGTGCCTCTGGTGGATCTTGCCGAGGCTGTTATTGAAAAGTATAAGGACTCGGGAGATATCAATCCAATTCCTGTTGTTTCACAGCAAAAGCATAATGAATACCTGAAAGAAATCGGAAAACGTGCAGCCTTGGATGATAAGCATACTCAAAGCCATAGTAGAGGTAATGAAAGGATTGAGACCACCCTTCCCAAATGGCAGCATCTAACCACCCACGCGGGGCCTAAAACTTTTCTAACAATAGCCGTCTATCTCGGCATACCCCTGGAGACTGTTTCGAAGATAACAGGCTATAAATCAGGTGAAATAAGGGGTTATTTTGACATTTTGGACAGCAAGAAGGAAATCGAAATGCAAAAGTTAAATAATTTGGCAACACCATAATCCTGCCACCAGTCTGTCAAAATCTTAATGCTTATTGACAGAAGGAATCGTATCTCTCATGTTTTGATAGCCGTCCAGCTTTGCATACAGAGCTTCAATAATTGTATATAGGTCGGTCTCATACAGGTATTCTTCGCTGAAATTGCATTGGGCTATAAATTCACTTAGTTCATCACCATCCAGGTGTGTGATATCTCCAACCAACTCCCTGTTAAACTTTGCATGTATGACTCGTTGCCTTTTTTCAATCGTACTGATCTTTTCCTTAAAAGCCTTTTCACGGTCTATGCCTTTCCCTAGTGGCGTGGTGTAACCGAATCCATTCAGCTTATCTTTTACAGCTCTTTCTCTATCAGCTTCAATGGCAGCACCGGCGGATGTTATTTTGAGATACTCTCGTAGTTTTTCTGTTTGGGATTCAGGCAAATCCAAATGAGTTACCTGGTATATAAATGACTCATAGCTTCTGAATCTTCTTACAACCACTTCACCTATTTCATATGTTTTCTGTTTTAAGCGAATGATTGCCTTATGCTTCAAAACTGATTTAATAACAGTTACATAGCTAAAATAACCTATGGTGCTAAAGACTAAGGTGTCCTGGCTTTTCACCTTAATACTAAATTCTCCGGAATCATCAGAAATACTACCCATTCTGGTGCTTTCATTCCAGACGTGGACAGCGGGAATAGCAAATCCCAAAGAGTCATCTACAATTTTCCCCGAGAATACCTGATAAGTTGAACTATCTAACTGCCCGGCGAGTTTTTGTGAGATTATAAAAAGTAAGGGAAATACAACAATCACAAGTCGATACATCGATTTATGGGCTTTGTTTTCAAAGTTCCCGAATATTATGCCATATCGTTGTTTTTATACCCTTAATTTGTGTTAATACATTGGTATACAAATACTAAAGATTGTTAAAACTGGAAGTTTAATGTTAATAATGGTAAAAGGCCTTATGTTTTTTTAGGTTTTCCAATTTCAGGGCAAGACACTAATTATAACAAAAAAACCTCGATCGATTTCGGTCGGGGTTTTTTTATTGGAAGTGCTGCTCTATGGCAAGTCAGATCTGCCTTTCCTGTGTTCTACGGTTAAATGACTTAGGCTGGTTGAATGTGCTGATGAGCATCGGGAATGTGGGTAGGGGGATGCATGCATATTACAGCATCTCATTCTCCTCCAGCCATTTCCTGACTCGATCATGCTCTGCTTGGTATTTGGCTTCTACATCGTGGAGAATTTGTTGAAAATCAGGTTCGTCTCTGATGGGATCAAATAATGGATCAATCCTAAATAGAGTAATCCACCAGTATGGTATTCTTTCTAGCTGATCGAAAAAAATTAAGTTTTCGTAGGCTTTCTCCTTCTCTCCCCGGAAGGCATATATACCTGCAAGGTCATACTTTGCATAATCCAGATCACGCCCATCGTTGTTCAAATCATTATAATACTCCATCATTGTTTCAAAGTAATAATCAGCTTCTGTATAGAATCCATTTTTCCAATATGCATATCCCAGTCTGTTCATACCTGCCACTCTGTAAATCCCGGAAACTTCCAACCTCTTATAATATTTTTTTAGATACTTCAGTGATTTTTCAAACTTACCTTCATACCCATATTGATTCCCTAACTCACTTAGAATATAATTGCTGGTGGTGTCCATTAAATATAACTTCTCAAGGATTTCTCCACGTCCGTTGCCTAGATAATTCTTACTAGTATTTAAAGCAAAGTAATATCTTATTGAATCACCATCCAACATCAATGTTTGATGGGCGTAGTATCGCAATTTCTCTGGAAACCCAGCTTGCCAGTATGCCCACCCTAGATTTCTAAATAGGATAGTCAATAATGGTCCTCGATAAAGGGATAATGCTTTATGATAATTTTCTATCACCTTAACATAGTTGCTATTACGTTCATAAGAAGATCCCCTCCCGTAGTATGCCATCCAATCGTTTGGATTAAGCTTTATAGCTTGGTCATATTCTCGAATAGATTGTTCAATTCGATCATTTTCTCTATAGTAACTTCCCCTGACTGAATATGCATCTGATAATTGAGGATCAAAGGATAGAGCTTTATCCGCGATAATGAGAACTGAATCCAAGAAACTTTCCGAGAAATAGGCATCCCAATAGTGCTTTTCCCAGTATACATATGCTAATCCAGTGTATGCCAGAGCAAATGTTGAATCATAGTCAAGGGCGTTATGATACAGTTCTTCGGCTCTTTCTAATGAAGCCCTGTCATCATTATCTAACCAGAAATGCATGTATTCCTCCCTACCTCTTTGGTAAAAATCGTAGGCAGTCAGACTGGTAGTTGGCTTTTTCTCAATAAGCTGTATCTCTTCAGGAGTTAATGCAATCTCGATCTCTTCTGCAATAGTCTTGGCTACTTCGCTTTGAACAACAATAATATCATTATAATCCCTATCATATTCTTTAAAAAATATATGATCTCCCTCCTTTGCAACAACTAATTGGATAATAAG
>Ga0209345_10006625_pt1 | contig 10449 bp, 17 predicted proteins | sample Cruoilmetagenom7_FD_187294 | JGI IMG/M metagenome (GOLD analysis project Ga0209345, IMG submission 187294) | Oil polluted marine microbial communities from Coal Oil Point, Santa Barbara, California, USA - Sample 7 (SPAdes) (version 2) | ecosystem: Environmental > Aquatic > Marine > Oil seeps ... | reverse complement strand
AGAAGCGTATGAATCGCTTATAGATCTATTAAAAAAATTAATCGAAATAAAAAATTTTGAACCCGATCTAGAAAAGTTAGAGAATTTAAAAAACATTTTGGAAAAATAATAAAAATTCGTGCTCAAAAGTCTCGCTCTGCCACGGGCGGGATAAAAATAAAGGAGGAATGAAAATGAAAATAACATTAAAAACCAAAATCAATAAAAACCATGTAGGCAAATTGATCAGATTTGAATTTGAAAAGCCTATATTTGATTATGGCTATATTGACGATTCTGAGGAACCTGACACACGAGAATATTGCGGAATGAATTATCCTATATATTCTGAATATATAGGACGCTCAATTGCTAATTTAATAAAAAAACAATTTTCGCCTATTAAAAAAAATTACCGTGAAAAATTTAAAAAAGCATACAAGCAACAACAAATCCAATTTTACAAACTGATTAATCTTGGATTAGTTACTTTTCAGGAGGAAAAATAATGAACCAAAAACAAATAAAGGCGGTTCTTAAAAAAGAATTAAAAGAATTAAAAAATACAATTTCCTGCTTTAAAGCAGGAAAAGATATTTTGCGATTACTAAAAATTGGTGAAAAAACACCAACCTACAAAATGCATAAAATAGTAACGGATATTTTTTCCGAATGTGAGATTAGATTTATTATTCATCAAGTATTAAATATCCAAAAATTGCTAAAAAGTAATAGAGCTATAAGTTTTGGAATTTTTACTAAAGAAAATGCGTATAGTACTTCAATGTTAACTGATATTCCATTCGCATATTATTTCCATTATTCCTTTATTGAGGAAGGCGAAAAAATTATTGGTTGGGGTGAAAAAACCGATGTATTGTCTGTATATTTCCCGGATTTAGACATCACAACAAATCGAAATTTTGAAAATCTATCTGAAGATTGGGAAGGCGTTATTAATTTTTATAATGCGACAACCCAAACTTACACTAGACAATCAGTTAGCGGTCTTCACCGCTTTCATTTGCAAAACTGCCCCAAAACAAATCGATTTTTTGCAGTTTACAAAGAACAGGAATTTTTTGATAATTTTAAAATTCCGCAATAATAAAATGAAACGGGTACAAAGAACGCTATATTTTCGGAATAATCGATGCGGTAGCTCTGTTGCGGAAGATTTTGAATTTAAACAGATGTTTAATTTATAAAAAAACAAAGAAAGGGTTTTTTATTATGGAAATCGACACCAAAAAAGAATATCCAAGGCATTTAAGCGAAAAAATTGAAAAATTGTTGCTAAAAATCGAAGCTCAAAAAACAAAAATTAATGAAACTTTGCAGGTTAATTTGATTCGACAACAAGTAGCAAAAAAGATAATTACGTTTTTGAAAGGTCATTTTGACTTTGATTGTGAAGATGTCAAATTGTTCTCAAGCCGACAATCGCTAGAAGAGAAAAAATATCTCATGAAAGAGAACCTATTTTTGCAAACTTTTCTAGAATTTGAGTTGCCAACACCCCCTAGCACAACTAGAAGACACGTTTTGATGAATTATTTAAGAGCTTTAGAGAATCTTGAAAAAATTTATTTCATTGATTCAAAACGCTATGCAATCACAATCAATGAAGAGCTAGAGTACATATCAAGAACTTTATATAATTTAAAGGGGATCTCTAAAGAAGAGCTATTTGAAGTCCTTCATAGCGAATTTCAAGCTGCTGTCAACTTAAAACAACACGAATACTGGGAAGTATTCCAGCTTTACGATTTTAAAATGAAAAAACCTATTTGATTTTTTAAAAAAAAGATAAGAGGGAGCAAACAAAATGAAAACTACTACTATTTTAGATCGTACCGAAAGCGAAAATTTGATTAAAAACATCGATTGGCAAGCCGCTTTTATAGAAGCTTGGAAGCACAATAGTATTGACTCAAACGGCTATGCGGCTATAGATCTTAGCACCGGTACTCTGTTCGGCTATTCCTCTTATGTATCTATCATAGACACCCCTCATATCGTGCTGTTAGAGATCCCTGCTTGTGATAGTTCTTTTTTTGAAGCTAATAGTGATGAAGTAAAAGCGTTTTTTATAAAAAATAGTTGTATTTTGCACGATATTGAAGACTTTGATAAGTTTGAGAACTTGAAATATCAAGATACGACGAGCTATATTTATTATATTTTGAGAAAATACCCTCAAGAATTTATGGATATCCAACGCCAAATCCAAAAAATTATGAATACAACCAATTTTGAAAATTATAATGCAAATATACAGCGAACCAAATCAAGCTGGTACTATACCAACTCGCAAATAACCGCACAACTAAATTTGTTATACGATTAATTAATATTAATTATTATCAAAATCAAAACAAAGGCTCTTCGGGGTCTTTGTTTTTTTGTTAAAAGAGTAAAAAACAAGGCTTTATGAGCCGGTTTCAAAGGCTTATTTGACCCTACCGAGGACCGACCTTTTACTAAATAACGTTTGGGCTTCTATTAGGGCGTTATAGGGCTATACTGAGCTAAATATACAAATTTTGATGATGAACAAGTTTTTAAAAATTAGGAAAAACTTTAAAATCGATTTTTTAAATTACTAAACTACAAAAAAATAATCTCATTCTATTTCAAATTGATATTTATTCGCTATTTTGGTTGGGAATACTTCTGATTTTAATTTTAATTCAATCTCGCCTAGACTGTTCCGAATATAGGTTCTTTCATACATGCGAAAGATATCGCCTTTCTTTAGCTTAGTTACGTCTATTGCTACCCACTTTTTACCCACTTTTTTTTCAAAACTTCTGTAATAGTCACACATATTTTTACCGAAAATCTTTCTTTTTTAATTTTTTTACTTTTGTAATTGTGCTTCTCAAAAATCTGGTATTAAATTCTTTTACTGTTATTAACTCGTTTATAGATTTATTTAGGTTTTTTCTATCCCAACCGTTTGGATCAACAATAACCCATCTTGTTTCTGGATACAGCGGCATCCTGCCAGCGATCTGAATGTTTTTTTCAAGACACCAATCAATCGATCTTTTCTTTTCCATTTTTAAAACCCCCTCATTTTCCTCAAAATAGTTCATGCTCTACCTCCAAGACTAACCACCCATACCACCCATATTGCCGCAATTAAAACAATTATGATTCCAAGGCTAAGATTAATAATATTGTCCTCATAGCCTAGCTCGGTCTTTGTCTGCGTTGTTGACGCTGTGCCTACTTCCTCGTTACTTCGCTTGCTAGCTTTACCAAAGAAAAAAATATGGTTATTCGACTCATACATTTTTAAGGTCTCACTTTTTGATATATTTTGAAAATTATCTCTTTTTGTTTTTGGGAATAACCGGCTCGCCAGCCTTGATTTAGCATGCTTTTTAGAAATTCGTTTTCCCATTTATTTAGTTTTGGATTTTCTATTGCGATATCTATCATCATACATTCCTTACAGCTGCAAATCTGATCAATTTTATGAGTTGGGATCATAAATTCGGCTCAATTATTTCAACAACTATTTTATTTTTTTTGTTCTTTTCTGAAATGTATTCTACCGCTTTAACAAATTTTGGGGAATCATTTTCTATTATTTTTTCTTTAATTAAAGCATCCTCAATCAGCTTCCCCATATATGAACAGTTACTAGCGTCTAACGACTTTTTAGAGAACTGGAAGGTGAATTTAATTTTTACTGGGTACGTTGTTATCTTTAATTTCAAAGCTTTTAGGCTAGCGAATACAAGCCACCTATAGGAATCTTTTAACCGCTTTCTATACATAAAATGTTTTCCTGCATAGATTGCGTTTGTAGAGACTTTTATCATTTCTATTTCAAAAATCATATTTAAAAAATCACTTGTCTAATTCCCAATTTTTTTCCTTCTAGAATTGTGCCTTTTAAATTTACGTTTTCCAATGAACATAGGCTTTTACATCTGTAAAACTCATATCAACATCATCTAGATCAACTTTAAAATCTTTATCGATTTTTCTTTGTTCTGCAACATATTCATTAAATTCATCTAAATTTGTTCTTAATAATTTTGCTAGATCTTCTTTTTTCATTTTTTCCCTTCTAAAATTGTGCCTTTTAGATTTGTTCCAAAAAAATAAACATTTTCTAAATTTGCATACCTTAAATCAGCATTTTCTAAATTTGCATTTTCTAAATTTGCATTTTCTAAATTTGCATTTTCTAAATTTGCATATTCTAAATCCGCATACCTTAAATCAGCATTTTCTAAATTTGCATACCTTAAATCAGCATTTTCTAAATTAGCATAACTAAAATCAGCATTTTTTAAATTCGCATATCTTAAATTTGCATCTTCTAAATCCGCATCTCTTAAATCAGCCCTTTCTAAATCAGCCTCTTCTAAATTAGCATTTTCTAAATCAGCCTCTTCTAAATTTGCATTTTTTAAATTCGCATATCTTAAATTAGCATCACCTAAATTTGCCCAACTTAAATTTGTATTTCTTAAAAGTCCAAATTTTAAATTGCCGTTACTCAAATCAGCGTTACTTAAATTAGCATTTTCAAAATTTACATTTTCAAAATCTGCATTTTTTAAATAAGCATATTCTAAATTAGCATTTTTTAAATAAACCTCTCTCAACTTAGCATTTTTTAATTTTGCATTTTTTAAATTTGCATTTTCTAAATTAGCATAACTTAAATTAGCATTTTTTAAATTTGCATTTTCTAAATCCGCATTTTCTAGATCAACACCTTCTAAATCAACCCTAAAATCTTTATCGATTTTTCTTTGTTCTGCAACATATTCATTAAATTCATCTAAATTTGTTCTTAATAATTTTACTAGATCTTCTTTTTTCATTTTTTCCCTTCTAAAATTGTGCCTTTTAGATTTGTTCCAAAAAAATAAACATATTCTAAATCCGCATTTCTTAAATCAGCATTTTCTAAATTTGCATCGCTTACATCTGCGGCTGTTAGATTTACATCTCTTAAATTAGCATTTCTTAAATCCACATGACTCACATTAGCCCAACTCACATTAGCATTTTTTAAATTAGCATTTTTTAAATTAGCATTTTTTAATTTTGCATTTTCTAAATTAGCACTTTCTAAATAAGCATTTTCTAAATAAGCATTTTCTAAATAAGCATTTTCTAAATTTGCAAGTCGTAAAAAAGCTCCTTCTAAATCTGCATAACTTAAATCAGAATAACCTAAATCGGCATTTTTTAAATTAGAAAAACTTAAATCAGCACACCTTAGACGCTTACAACTCAAATCAACACCTTCTAAATCAACCCTAAAATCTTTATCAATTTCCCTTTGCTCTTTAATATATTTGTTAAATTCCTTTACATCTGTTTTTAGTAATTTTACTAGATCTTCTTTTTTCATTGTTTGCTTACCGTCCTTCTATATGCTATTACCATCTGAGTCAAAAGCGACGCCTATATTCCTAAAATAAAAATTTTCTCTTTTTATAAAATCTTTTTTGGTTAATTTGTGGTTTTCAATCCAAATTTTTCTGCATTTTTTAGTACAAAATTTTGTACCATTAGTAGACCTATTACCACATTGCTTACATATTGTTTTCATTTTTTCCTCTTCCTAGTACAACGCCAAGGACGAATAATGCAATGTGCCTGTCAATTTTTTCGTGCTTTTGCAGTAGTCACACTCTTCGCATCGGTTCGGCTTAGCCAATCCTTGCTTGACCTCTAATATTCGATCCATATTATATTCTATAGCAGCCAATTGACAGCGAATGAAATCTGAATAATTTTCGTGTTCTGAAACGAAACTAATAATAGCTTTGTCGGGGTATTTTTCCTTTGTAGCAACCGCTATAAAGGGTTCAAAATAATCGTCTTTTGGTCTGTTGTTTGCAATTCTTTCAATTTCTGCATATATCGCAATTTGAGCAAAATAGCCCCTATATTCAAATACATTTTCATATAATTGTAATTCTGCGTTCCAAAATTTATCTTTGATTTGTCTTAGGATTTTTAGGTCTGCAAACCGTTTTTTTTCTGAATTATAAGAATCTATTAGGATTTTCCATTTTGTGCCAAACATTTCTGCTACAAATATTTTCTCTTTTTCGCCTTTCAAAACCGCCATAAACATTGGATCTTCTTTGATTACTTCAATTATTTTATTACAATTTTCAAAAGCAAGCTTAAATTCGCCATTTTTTTTGAACATTTCTGGGTGTCGAGCAACGAATTGATCCAATTGTCCTTCGTTCCAGGCATGCACATAGCTTCCTTGCAACATAGCGTCAGATGTCTCTTGCTTCCAATCGCCCCTTAGCGTCGCTATAGCCATCGCTTCACAGGCACGAAATTGCTTGTATTGCGAGAAGCCCATATATTCCATGTTGGACTCGTTATCAAAATAATTTTCGGCTGTAATAATCATAAAGCCACCTCATTAACCATTTTTGTTTGTTTTAATTCGTTTTGTATTTGTTCTTGATTATACATTTTTTTTAGATCAGGAATTATAAAATTAAGGGTGTCTACTTCTGCACGGCTGCCATAATCGAGCTCGCCATCATACCAGAATATTGTTTCATCATCGAAAAAAGTGACGGTTGCAATTCGCCTATCGCCAGCTTTTACCCATTCTCGGATTTTTTTTAATTCAGGTTCCCCAATTTTGTTTGAATTTGTTGTTTCTGGATATATTACGTGTGTCATTATGCGTTGCTCCTTTGCGTTTTAAATGTGTCGGTCACGCAAATAACCGACACGTGGAATCTCTTTAGATTATAGCATTTTTCATAAAAATAATGAATGAATTTTTCATTGTTTTTCCTATAATTTTATGATGTTATACTCAACATCAGAAACTTTTGTCATAAAATATTGTAAATTTGTTTTTTGACAAGCTTCAATAAATAATTTCTGGCTTCGCTCGTCTAATGACTCTAACTTATCAACCAAAATAACACCTAAATCACCAGCCAGTTGAATTGCAATTTTCACAGCTAGTTCTAGCTGTTCCCCTGAGCTTAGATTCTGAACTGGCAACCCATTAATCAGCGGTACTCCATCCTTTACGCTTAATCCTTCAATCGGAGTTTGGACGAATTGTAACAGCGTAGCTGGTAGCTGTCTTGCTATCTCTATTTTAGCAGTTAAGGTTTCTGATTTTTCAAAAAGGGTTTCAGTTTCTTTCTGAATTTGCATCGCACTATCATATTCATGCAAAAAAGCTTTCATTTTTTCGGCATATTCTGCTTTTGATTGTAGATCTTGAGTATCAATTTTATCTAAGTTCAAATTTTTAAATTGTTCTGTTTGTTGTTGTAATTGCTCTATTTCTAGTTTTTGTAGTTCATTATTAGATTTTTTTTGATTTTCGATTTGTTCAAATTTGTTAGCTATTTCGATATCTATATTAGAATATTCTTGTTTTAATCTGTTTATCTCAAGTTCTATTTTTTGTTTCTGACTTTGTTTCCCTGTTTTATAATCTGCAAAATCTTTTTCTAAGGTCAAATTTCTATTTTCAAATTGACTAATAATTGCATTTTTCTTTATAGAAAAATTAGAAATCTCTGTTTGGGCATCATCTATTTTTTTATTATTTTCTTGTGCTTTGGTTAGCTGTCCATACATGTCAGAGAGCTGAATATTTCGCCATTTATCAGCTTGATATTTTTCAGGGACATTTTTAATAATATCCGCTACAACTGCTTTTTTACTCTTTATATCTCTATTAATATCTTCTCTAGTTAAAAAATAATGACCTCGTTTTGATTGAATTTCATCTAGAATATTTAAAATATGGTTGCTGTAATTAACCCCTTCTGGGATCTCGCCGAACCATTTTTTAATATTATCCATTGTCCACTCTATTTTAACCATACTTAATAAAATTTTGTTTTGTTCTTTTAAAGTAGCTTCAATAAACGAAATAGGTCTAAATTGATTAGAATTAAATAAACCCCTCAGATAGCTTTCCGGAGAATTTTGGACTTCATTATCTTTTACTATTATTTTGTCAGATTTTAATAAACTTTTGGTTCTGTCAATGACTGTACCATCTGTTAATTCGATATACATACTAGCTTCCAACTCGCCCCTTTTAATAAATTCAGTTCTTATTTTCTGATTGCTGAGCGAAGTGTTAATAGCATCTAAAACAGAAGTTTTTCCGCTTCCCTTGCGCCCTACAATAATATTAATCTGACTAGGTTCTATTGTTTGCTCTGTTATTCCCAATGTATTTTTTAATACAATTTTTTTAATTGTTTTCATTTTTGTATCCTTCAGTTTCAATTTGTTTTGGCTCGGAAATCAGATCTAAGCTAGATTGAGCTTTTTGAGTTATTTGTGCTTGTTTTGGTTCAAATTCCATTTCTGAAGTTTCGTTCCAAATTTTCTGTTGTTCTATTGAATCAAAATCTAATTCAATATGCTTGCACAATCGCCTATATACCGTTTTCTTATACATTTCGCCAGTGGAATTTTCCCAAGCTTTCGAGAATTTCCCTGCCTTATCAGTTTTTGCGTAAGCTTTTTTAACGTTTTCTATTTCAGTTACATTCATAACTTCATACATCATAGACCCATCTTGAAACAGCGCAATTGCAAAAGCCCCGATTATTTGACTATTATTTAGCATTTTTGGTTTAAAATTGACAACTTGTTGACCGTTTAGCACTGCTTCCTCGAATAAGTCACCATCTCGAATCAGCTTTGCGTATATATCCTTGATCGGGTTTATGCTATATTTTTTTGCTAGTTTCTTTTCGCCCTTGTAATCCGTGCGAAAAGTCAATTCTTTAACCCAAACCCCATTATTATTTTTATTTTGAACTATTGCGTAACATTCCTTGTTGAAAAAATCTAAACCTAAAAAAGCCCCTTTTAGCATTGTCCTCGCAACGCTTACCGGCTCAACCGTTGCTACGTCTTTTGTATCCTGAAGTACCGCCATACAATTTTGCATGAATCTGGTCTTGTTAAAGCCTACGGGCAGCCCTTCTTGCTTCTCTTCAAGGAACCTAAAAAGCTGATTATTTACTTCCTGTAACTGTTTTTGCGTCATTATCGTACCTTTCCTACAACATAGATTCCACCTCTAAGCCGTCTTAGACCTCGGCTAGTGGTCGTATTACATCAAACATTGTTAGCTTACTGATAGAGCTAAAAGGCTGGGCTCGTGGCTCAATTGAGCCGGCCTCTCGCCTGCCATAAGCAATTTAATTTTGTTCATTACTTTTTTCTTAAATTCATTTACAAGATAATCGTTTTTAGCTAATTCCCTATCACGCTCTTTTACATCAATTTCATCTAGAAGGTTTTTAACAAAAAAATCTACTTGATTATTTTCAAAGCTAAATCGTTTGTAATTTGAATCTAGGTAGGCTAAATTAGCAACATCGTCGAAAATTGTTTTTTGGGTATTTTCTTGGATTGAACAAAATCTGTTCCAAATTTGCTCTATTTCATCTCTCTTTCTTAAATTTTTTAGTTCATAATCAAGATCTTGTTTTTTTGGTTCTGTATAGTTATCGTACTTACCCTCTAGAATATTTACAAAATTTTCATCTTTGAAAATCCAATCAAATTTAATAGCCGTTTTTTGCGTATTTCCGCACAAATAATCAGAGTCTTTTATTTTTTTAAGAATTTTAGGAAAATTAAATTCAGGAGTTTTTAAACATTTGCAAATATTAATAGCCCTCTCTTCCGTTATTTTTATTATTTCTTTTAATTTATAATTTTGGGGTTGATCGTTCGATCTGATAGCGAAATTGTTCCACATTTCGCAAATGCTTTTACAATTTTCATCCTGCTCTTTTGATGAACCGCTACTCTTTTGGAAAGATATATCTATATCTTTCTTTTCTAGTTTCTTAAAGCTATTAGTTATAAGACATGTACTATTGCTCTTATTATATATGGGGAGTGACAAGCTTATTTTGGTAGTTTTTTGCATGTCACGCGTGACATGAGTGATATTTGGTGTGACAATCTTTGTTTTTCTAGCTCTTTCTCTTTGTTTTCTTAGCGTCGCATTTCGCCTATTTTGTGCTTGATTTTCGATTACTAGAAGGGTTTCTTGTCCTATTTTTTCAGCTAAATTAATTTTATTAAAACCGTCCAACTTCTGACCAACTTCTGACCAACTTGCTATTTTTACTAAACTTTTAAATCCTTTTTTGGTTAGCTCTTTTTGTGCTTCGGCGGTGGTCGGGCATCTCTCTAGCCTAGCTACCAATAGATTGTATTTTATTAAACAACCGGCTTGAGAATTAGTTAGTGTTGAAGGGTAATCTTTCACCCAAACTTTTATATAATTCATTAATTAAACCTCCATACATATTTGGTTTTTAGGCTTAATTTTTTATGTGGTTTTTTACACTGTTGTAAAAATGGAAGATACTTGTTACTATTTGTTTCTGTATTACCACATACACTTTTTAAAGTTGTTTTGGTGGGTGCAAAAGCGGGCATCCA
>Ga0209345_10006623_pt1 | contig 10451 bp, 11 predicted proteins | sample Cruoilmetagenom7_FD_187294 | JGI IMG/M metagenome (GOLD analysis project Ga0209345, IMG submission 187294) | Oil polluted marine microbial communities from Coal Oil Point, Santa Barbara, California, USA - Sample 7 (SPAdes) (version 2) | ecosystem: Environmental > Aquatic > Marine > Oil seeps ... | reverse complement strand
ATCTCCCCAACTGAACGCATCAAGGAAGATTATTTGCGGCTTTTGCGTTTTTTTCGCTTTAATGCGCATTTCGGAAAAGGTTTGCCTGATACAGATGCCCTTTCTGCCTGCCGGACTTTAAAATCAGGTTTGGATGGATTGTCAGGTGAGCGTATCGCACAGGAATTTTTACGCCTTCTCGAAGCGCCTAATCCTGCGAAATGGGTTTCCTTGATGAAAAAAGAAGGTGTTTTAGCTCATGTTTTACCTGAGAGCCAAGACAGCCTTCTACTTGAGATGCTGTGTGCTTTTGAAGATAAACCGGATGCAATTCGGCGTTTAGCAATCCTTTTGCCTGCAAAAAAAGAGATCGTTATTGAATGTGTCAAACGCTTGCGTTTATCGAACGCGCAAAAGAAACGGCTTGATCTTGCACGCAGATCAGTTGGAACACTTATTCCTACGGCTTCAAAAGATACAGTAAGGTGTTTTTTGTTTCAATATGGCGTGGTTGCTGCGCGCGATCAGATCATGATCTATTGGGCTGAAAAAGGGTTTAGTGGCATTGGGCCAAATGAACAAAATCTTTTGAGTTTGATCGATGTGTGGGAAATCAAACCAGCTGTTTTCCCCTTAAAGGGGCGCGACCTTATGAAAGGTGGTCTTTCTGCAGGGCCTGAACTAGGGCTAGCCTTACAAGCAGTACAAAGTTGGTGGTGCGAAACCGGATGTCATGCAAATAAGGAGAAATGTTTGGAACAGTTCTTCTTATTACAAAGCCAATCAGGTTGATTTATCAATCAAATGTATGAAAGATGCATAGGTGTTGTTTTTTTTCAATCCTGCTGTCCCAAGCTCTATTCCTGATGCATTTTTCACATTAAATAAAGCGTCGCCTGCCTCTTGAATAATGCTTGCATAATGGAATTCATGTCCGCGCATTTGTGTCCCTTTTTTTGCAAAGGGCGTGTCTTCTAATAAGGTTACATCGCGATAACCTAGATGGAGTTTGCGTTTGGCAAAGGACGTTTCCAAATTCAACAGGCCTGCCATTTTGTGGCTTATGCCTTCTTTGTCCGTTAAGGTTTTACCCAAGACCATATAACCACCGCATTCGCCAAAAATAACCTTGTTTTTATCGTCAGAAGCTCGCAAACCGTTTAGAAAATTTTGGTTTGAGGCAAGTAAAGGTGCATGTAGTTCTGGATAGCCGCCGGGAAGATAAATTGCATCACATTGAACATCTGGGGCCTCATCTTTTAAAGGAGAAAAAAAACTGAGCTCTGCACCTTGGCTTTGCCAATGTTCTAAAAGCGCCGGATAGGCAAAAGCAAAAGCTTTGTCTTTTGCTATGGCGATACGTTGCCCAAGTGGGGGAAAAAAAGATTTAATATCATTGTGTTGAGCTTTTGAAAAGTCTGCGGGTTCTGCAATTTGGGACAAGCGATCAAGGTCAATATAACGTTCTAGAAAATCAGCAGATGTATCAAGGAAAGTTTCAAGTTCAGGATGTTCTTCTGCCAAGACAAGGCCGAGGTGGCGTTCTGGCAGCGAGAGGTCCGTTTGGCGAGGAATGAAGCCCAAAACTTCAATATGCGGGATATGTTTATCGCACGCGTTTTGCAATAATTTGATATGGCCTTCACCGCCAACTTTATTGAAAATAACACCTTTTACGTGGACGTCTTTATCAAAGCTTGCAAAACCATGGATAAGGGCTGCGGCAGAGGCTGCTTGCGCGTTGGCATCAATGACCAAAACAACAGGCCAACCTGTTCTGCGCGCAATATCTGCGGGTGACCCATCTTGATTAGATGCTGAGTGAGCAGGCAATGTCGCACCATCAAACAACCCCATGACACCTTCACAAATGATGACATCAGAAGTTTGAGACAGATGGTTCAGTTGATCTAATAATGTCTCATCACGCATGGCCCAACCATCAATGTTAGGGCATGTGCGTTTGGTGGCGGCACCATGAAACGCAGGATCAATATAATCCGGTCCGACTTTGGCCGAAGAAACTGATATGCCTTTTCGCAATAAGGCACGAAGGGTGCCGAGCGTTACGAAGGTTTTACCACTGTTTGATGCTGGTGCGGCAATGATTAAGCCTTTAGCATTCACCGGATTTTATCTTTTAGTTTTTGGGCGAAATCTTCGGGCGTAATACCGTGGGGAAAATGGGCGAGATATTGGCCTTCTGGCCCCATAAGAAATTGAAAGGCCGAATGATCCATCAAATACTCATCCTCAGGTTTGCCTTCTTCGGCAACTTTTTTGTAATAAACTTTATAGGCTTTGGCTGCTTTTTTAACTTGTTCGAGCGAGCCTGATAACCCAACGAGACTTTTATGAAAATGTTGAACATAATCAGCCATGACTTCGGGTGTATCGCGTTCTGGATCTATCGTAATAAAGTAAGATTGAACTTTTGCCGATTTGCGCATGGGCAGCAGGTCAAGCGCCATGGCAGCTGTTTGCAAACCCGTTGGGCATACATCAGGGCAAAAAGTATAACCAAAGTTGATCAAGGTATATTTACCAATGAGGTTTTCTTGAGTGTAGACAGTGCCTTTTGCATCAACCAATTCAAATTTGCCGCCCACAGCAACTTGTCCAACTGTTTTGGTGGCAGGGCCTTCAAGAATTTGTGGCAAGCGCGTCATGATGCCGACGATTAGAAAAATCGCAGCGACCATAAAGTATAATAAAATACGACTACGAGAACTCATTTGACGTTTACCCATTTTATAAAAACCCTAAGCTATTAGTGACCAAGCCAAATAGGCGAGGATCCCAGCATTGATGATAAGTAATATTGGTGCAAGGTCTGATATGACCTCACGCCATTTTTGTCCTGCCATATGTCCTGCCAATCCAACCCCGATGAGGCTTGGCACTGTACCCAAAGCAAAGACACCCATACCCATAGCGCCGGTGACAAAATCGCCACTCGACCCGGCTGCTGCTAGGGCACCATATAGCAAGCCACAGGGCAAAAAGCCAAGCCCTAGGCCTAAGAAATATCCGTTTATGCCGGTGGGCTGTGCAAAAAGAGGCTTTAAAAGACCTGTGAATGTTTTTGAAAAAAGACCTTCGCTGTTCTGGCTTGAGCCAAAAAACAACATATTTGGAAAACTAAGTCCAAGGCGTTTCAACGCATACCCTAAAAAGAAAACGGCTGCTAGCATAAGCAAAACAGATGATATCCATTTCATGCCACTAAATTCGATAGCGCCTTGGGCTAGAAGGCCCGCGCATAGACCAAGGATAATGTAAGTCGTCATGCGGCCAAAGTGATAGGGCAACAAGGCAGCACCAGAGAGACGGCGAAATTCAGACATTTTTTCAAGCGGAATCGTTTCAAGCCTTGCGGTGACTTGAGACAATACAAAAGGCGCGCACATGGAAAGGCAATGGGTTGCACTGCCTAATAAACCAGCCAAAAATAAGCTGATGAGCAATCCGCCATTGTCTTGGATGACCACAGTACAGTGGGCCAAACCAGCATCTAACATACTCAATAAAAGAAGATCTTGATCCATTGTTTAAGAAAAACATCCAATTAGGGATTGGCGAAAAGTAACCGTTGGGCCAACTATTAACAAAGCAGGTGACTTTATATTAGATTTTTCTGCATCAGTCACGCAATTTACCAATGTTGTTTCGCAAACTTGTTGATCGGGGGTGGTCGCCTTAGATACAATGCAGACCAATTCGTCGTCACTTCGTCCGCCTTTTCTGAGTTCTTCTTGGATTTTGTTCAGATGTTTCATCGGCATGTAGAACACAATAACCGGGGAGCTTTGTGCCAAAGCTTGCCAATTTACAGCTGGAACTTCACCCGTTTTATCATGCCCTGTAACAAAACTAATGACTTGGTTTGATTTGCCATCACTGACGGGCACACCTGCATAGGCTGAGCCGGCGACACCTGCTGTTACACCGGGTACAATGCGCACAGTGTACCCGGCTTCTAAGATGGGCAATGCTTCTTCAGCACCGCGTCCAAATACAAAAGGGTCTCCACCTTTAAGGCGTAAGACTTTGTGGCCTTGTTCGACCAATTCAATCAGGCGGGCTGTGATGTCTGATTGTAACGGAGATGCTTTGCCGCCTCGCTTGCCCATGGGTTCAAGTTGAGCTTGATCACCAGCAAGGGCTAAAATTTCAGGAGCGACAAGTGCGTCATGCACGATGACGTCTGCATGCTGTAAAGCATGATAGGCATTCAAGGTCAAAAGGCCCGGATCACCTGGTCCTGCGCCAACCAACCATACGCTTCCTTTTTCAAAATGGGGGAAGCTTAATTTCGATATATTTTCCATGAATGTGTGATAGCGCAAAAACCAACGAATGACAAACATCTCAAAATCACTAAAGTATGTTCTATGACGAAAGAGAATCCAGATAAGCCGCTTAGAAAAGGATGGACGACAGGCGCATGTGCAACAGCTGCGGCGCGTTCGGCCTATCATGCTTTGCTCAAGGGCGAATTTTTAGATCCAGTTGAAATCATTTTACCAAAGGGCCGTACCCCGAGTTTTGTTTTGAATAGACAAGGGATCGAGGGCGCGATTGCTTGGGCATCGGTTATTAAAGATGCGGGTGATGATCCCGATGTAACTCATGGGGCTGAAATTGTTGTTCACCTTCGAAGATTGGATGAAGGCGCTGGTGTGGTATTTAAAAATGGCAAAGGCGTGGGCTTGGTGACCAAACCGGGGCTTCCCCTCGATGTAGGAGAGCCCGCGATTAACCCGATGCCGCGTCAAATGATTGTTGAAAATCTCCAAGTTGTCGCGGAACAGTCACAAGAAAACTTAGATGTGGAAGTGATCATCTCCATCACGCATGGGGAAAAGCTTGCACAAAAAACCATGAACCCACGTTTGGGTATTATGGGGGGATTGTCTGTTCTGGGCACAACGGGTGTTGTGGTACCTTATTCGTGTTCTGCATGGATACATTCAATTTATCGCGGCATAGATGTGGCAAAAGCATTGGGGCTTAACCATGTGGCGGCTTGCACCGGCTCAACATCAGAGAAAACCGTTTGCACACGTTATAAATTTGAAGAAAGCGCCTTGCTGGACATGGGTGATTTTGCCGGCGCGGTTTTAAAATATATGCGCAAAGTGCCCATTGATAAGCTGACGATCTGCGGTGGGTTTGCAAAATTATGCAAACTTGCTCAAGGTGAAATGGATTTGCACTCATCGCGTTCTCGCCTTGATTTTGACCAGTTGGGACAATGGATGGAGGATGCTGGTGGCTCAAACGATTTGGCTAATCAAGCCAGAGGTGCAAATACAGCGCTTGAAGTTATTATGCTGGCACAGCAAAATAATATTGCACTGGGCGATCTAGTGGCAAAACGAGCCAAAGAGGTTGCGCGTGCGACAATCAGTGGTAATTGTGAAGTTGAAATTATTGCAATAAATCGAAGTGGAGAGGTCGTCGGACATGCCCCGTAAAAAACTTTTGATCCTAGGTGGAACAGGTGAAGCTGCTGAATTGGCGCACATGATCCCTGAAAAATTACGCTCAGACATGGACGTGGTTATATCTTATTCTGGGATAACAGGGCACCAACCTGATTTACCTGGCACAGTGCGTGTCGGTGGTTTTGGCGGGGCCGAAGGTCTAATTTCTTATATGGAGCAAGAAGACTTCAACTGGGTCATTGATGCCACGCACCCTTTTGCAGCTAAAATTTCGCAAATGTGCTATGTGGCGGCGTTAGCGACAAAGACACAACGCGTAAGTTTAATCCGCCCTGAATGGCAGCCTTTCCCCAATGATCGTTGGTTACAGGTACAAAATATGGCTGAAGCTGCAAAAGTTGTTGAGGATTTAGCAGGAACGACTCTTCTGACAATAGGAAAGAAAGAATTACCTGCTTTTGAAGGGGTTGAAGGAGTTCATTTTGTCGTACGTATGGTCAAAGAGCCTGAAAATGATTTGGGGTTAAGTGACTATGAAGTCGTTGTCGGGCATCCGCCTTTTAGTGTGGAAGAAGAATGTACGCTTCTAAAAGATAAAAAAATTCGGCTGCTGGTGACAAAAAACAGTGGCGGGTTAAAAACCAGAGAGAAAATAGAAGCCGCGCGTCAGGAAAAAATATCTGTCGTGATGATACAAAGACCTATTCCAGAACCTGGAGATCAAGTCTCAAGCGTGACGCATGCTCTTGGTTGGTTGCTAAACCATGGGGCTTAAGGGGTAAGATCTAGCTATGCGCTTGGAACAATTCTGATGTGCAAAGATGGGTATTGCTGCAATGCAGCAATGGGATTATTACCCGCTCTAACGAATGAACCCCCTTTAAAAGTTAGAGAAAAATTATGATTTTACGATACCCAACGACTTCTTTTGCAGCCTCTTATGAAGACTTAACAGGCGGCCTTATGGTGCGCTTTGAGAACGCTTTAATCAAAACAGTCCAAGACTGGTCTGCAAAACGTAAATTACGTGCTGAATTGTCTTTGTTAAGTGACCGCGAATTGAGTGATATCGGCATTAACCCCGGTGATATTGATGCCATTGTTGATGGTACATCAGATATGTGTAAAGCGGGTAAAGGACGTCGTTCTTAAACAGGAAAACGCAGACGTGCGCGAAGGCCGTTTTGGGGGGATGTTGAAAGTTGGATATCACCCCCATGGGCGCGCACGACATCTTGTACAATCGAGAGACCTAAGCCAACACCGCCTGTTTGAATGTTACGCGATTGATCAAGACGAAAGAAGGGTTTGAAGACCTCTTGATGTTGGTCTTCTGGAATTCCTGGCCCATCATCATCAACTGTTACCTCAATCATATCATTTCGAACCCCGACGCGAACTGAAACATGTTCTCCATAACGCGCGGCATTTTCAACCAAGTTAGTGACGCAACGTTTAAAGGCGTTGGGTCGTACTTGTAAGGATATTTGTCCTTCGCAATGATAATCTATCTCGACACCTTTGCGCCTGACACCAGATACAATGTCATTGATGAGGTCTGATAAATTAGTATCTGTTGTTGCTTCGCCGCCTTCGCCGCGTGCAAAGGCAAGGTAGCCTTCAAGCATATGTTCCATTTCAGAAACATCACCGGTTAAATCTTTGATATCATCGCTTTCATCCATCATGGCAAGTTGAAGCTTCATCCGGGTCAAAGGCGTGCGTAAATCATGTGATACACCTGCAAGCATGCGTGTGCGTTGTTCGATTTGGCGCTCAATACGGGCCTTCATTTTTAAGAATGCGGTGGCGGCTTGTCTGACCTCATGTGCCCCTTCAGGCTTGAAGCGATCAACATTTTGTCTTTTTCCGAACGCGTCGGCTGCTATCGCGAGGCGACGAATGGGACGAACCTGATTGCGCATGAAAATAATTGCAACGCCAAACAGCAGCATGGAGGACCCAACCATCCAAAGAACAAAGACATAAGTGGTTGAACTAAACAGTCGTTTGCGAAGGGCTGTTACGGCAAGTATTCCATTGGGTAATTGGACTTCAATAGTGATAGATTTTTTGCCATCGGGTGCAATGATATGATAGGGCAAACCAACGCGCTCATCCAAGGCTGACAAAAAGAAAGGATCGGGAATACTGCCTTGAACAATTTCTTTTGAATTGGATAGAATCTCGCCCATGCGCATGGTTGCTGGCATGTTAAAGCGAGATTGCGATATGCGAAAAGCCCAAGCGCGTCCCTCTGGTGTTGGCTCATTGCGGACCAGATCGACCATCGCCCCGACATCACCCGCAAGACCGCGCGCTAGATAGCGGCTGACTTTAGACCAGTGTCCTTCATAAAAGACGTAGGCTGAAAAGACTTGCAGCAGAACCAAAGGTACAACCAAGATTAATAAAGATCTGCCCAACAGGCTGCGCGGTAATAGTCTTTTGATAAAGTTTTCCATTGATGTTGTTTAGTTAGGGCGCAGGACATAGCCCTGGCCACGAATAGTTTGCAAAAAACGAGGCAATTTAGGGTCTTCTTCAATTTTGCGACGTAGACGCGTGACTTGCACATCTATGGTACGGTCATTGCCATCAATACCCGAAAGTTGAGCGAGTTTTTCGCGGCTTAAAATCGATCCGGCTTGTTCAGCTAGAATAACCAAAAGGCTGGCTTCTGAGGCTGTAAGATGAATGGGAGTTCCATTGCGACTTAGCGTATGGCGTATCGTATCAAATGAAAGGGTGCCCATCTTGATTTTTTCTTGGGTATCTTTCGACGTTTCGCGCACGATACGTTTTAAGATGTTGTTGATGCGCAAAACAAGTTCGCGCGGCTCGAAAGGTTTGGTGAGATAATCTTCGGCACCGGCTTCAAGGCCTTCGATGCGTGTTTCTGTTTCTCCCATAGCTGTGAGCATTAGGATCGGTGTAGGATTCTCAGATTTGAAGCTTTGGGCAAATTCCAAACCGTTTTCACCGGGCATCATGAGGTCGAGAACAAGCAAATCGAACTCTAAAAGTTCTAGTTTCTTTCGCGCATCCGCCGCATCCGAGGCTGTGCTGACTAAAAAACCGTTTTCAGTTAAGAACTTTTGCAATAGGCGACGTAAGCGTTCGTCGTCATCTACTACCAAAATATGTGTTGCATCATGTGTCATTGGGACAGTATGCCACGTGAAATCGTGTCTGACTATTCCTGAACGTCTTCATTTATATGTTCGAAGCGATCTTTTTCGTCTGTAATCCCCATCAGGACTTTGCGAAAGCCTTCAACTGCATCTGCACCAGCCAAGCGGTAGGCTTCTGCAATACGTTTACTTTGATTTTTTGAAAGGTCATGTTCAAGGGTTCGGCCCTTGGGTGTCAGATGCAGAAGGCGCTGTCTGCGATCATTCATCCCGGTGCGCTGTTCGATGAAGCCTTCATCAACCAGTTGGCTGAGCACACGAGACAAGCTTTGTTTTGTAATGGAAAGAATTTTCAGCAAGTCTTTAACGGACATACCGGGGTCGCGTCCGACAAAATATATGACACGGTGATGAGCACGTCCGAAATGATACGATTCGAGGATTTTGTCTGCTTCGCGGGTGAAATCGCGATAAGCAAAGAACAGAAGCTCCATGGCTTGGCGTAATTCTTCTTCGCGCAAAAACAAAGGGTTGGCACGTCTTTTTATGTCAGACATAGATCAAGTCGCTTGGCTGCTAGGTTAAAATTATGTAAAATATACGTCAGCATTGTTGACATATATGCCAGATCATTATACAAGAGGCAACATTAATTATGCTTTTCGAGGCGTAAAGATAATATTATTTCAATAGAAAGAGCACAAACATGGCGCATATTCCATTTGATGACCGCGATGGCACTATTTGGCACGACGGTGAGATGATTCCTTGGCGGGAGTCTAAAGTTCATGTCCTCTCTCATGCATTGCATTACGGGTCTTCTGTTTTTGAAGGTATCCGTGTCTATGGCGGAGAGATTTTTAAATTGACTGAACATAGTGAACGTCTTGTTGAATCAGCCCACCTTCTTGGCTTTAAAATTCCTTATACGGTTAAGGAAATTGACGAGGCAACACAAAAAGTCGTCGTGGAAAATGGGATTGTCGATGGTTATATCCGTCCTGTTGCTTGGCGCGGTTCTGAAATGATGGGTGTTTCTGCACAAAGTAATACCATTCACTTGGCGATTGCTTCATGGGAATGGCCTTCATATTTTGATCCAGAGGCGCGTATGAAAGGCATTCGTTTGGACAATGCGATCTATCGTCGACCAGACCCTGCTACGGCGCCGTGTCGATCAAAAGCTGCGGGTCTTTACATGATCTGTACTTTGTCAAAACATGCTGCAGAAGCCAACGGTTATCACGATGCGATGATGCTGGATTGGCGTGGTCAAGTTGCAGAAGCAACGGGCGCAAATATCTTCTTTGTAAATAAAGCAGGTGAAATTCACACGCCAGACCCTGATTGTTTCTTAGACGGTATCACACGCCGCACTGTTATTGCCCTGGCGAAAGATCGTGGCTATAAATTTATTGAACGCGTGATCATGCCTGATGAATTAGGTGATTTCGAAGAATGTTTCTTAACGGGAACGGCTGCTGAAGTGACGCCTGTTGCTGAAATCGGGAAATACAAATTCACACCTGGTGTTATCTCAAGACAACTGGTTGAAGATTATGATCGTACAGTACGCGGTCAAGCATTGGAAAAAAGCTCTGCTGCTTAATTTTATAATGCTCTTATAGAACAAGGCTCTCCTATTATGGAGGGCCTTTTTTTATAAGATGCAGCCTAGGTTGAGTTGTTTCAATTTTAAAGCGATTCTATAGTACGTTGACCAAACTCAATTACCCGATTAAGGCGCTCATATATTCTCATCGAACGTCAAAGCTGATTCTTTAAAGGGGCGAGGCTTTGACCATTTATGTTTAATGGAGATTAAAATGAAAGAGCGCTTAACGATTAGTGCTGCTCGAAACATTTTCTTCGGGGGAACGATATTCTT
>Ga0209345_10006619_pt1 | contig 10457 bp, 8 predicted proteins | sample Cruoilmetagenom7_FD_187294 | JGI IMG/M metagenome (GOLD analysis project Ga0209345, IMG submission 187294) | Oil polluted marine microbial communities from Coal Oil Point, Santa Barbara, California, USA - Sample 7 (SPAdes) (version 2) | ecosystem: Environmental > Aquatic > Marine > Oil seeps ... | reverse complement strand
ATCCCGGATGATGTATCAAAGCCATCTAGCTCAGTTAGTAGCTGGTTAAGGGTCTGTTCCTTTTCGTCATGACCGCCACCGAGCATACCAAGCCCTCGGGCGCCGCCGAGTGCATCCAGCTCATCAATAAAAATGATACACGGCGTGGCTTTTGCAGCTTGCTCAAAGAGGTCTCTAACTCGGGCTGCCCCCACACCGACGAACATCTCTACGAACTCGGACCCTGAAATCGAAAAGAAGGGAACGCCAGCTTCGCCAGCCACGGCACGGGCCAGTAGCGTCTTGCCAGTGCCAGGAGGACCAACCAGAAGGATGCCCTTCGGCACGTGAGCCCCCAGGCGACCATAACGCTGTGGGTCGCGCAAAAAGGCCACTACTTCCTTGAGTTCATCCTTGGCTTCGTCAATGCCAGCCACGTCGGCGAAGGTCACCTTGGTTTCGGTCTCAACATAAACACGGGCTTTCGATTTGCCCAGTGTCATCATGCTGCCAAGGCCTCCCTGACTAGATACCATACGGCGCAGGAAAAATCCCCAGATAGCGAATACGAGCAGGAACGGCAAGAGCCAAGAAAGCATAGAGGTCAGCCATGACTCACTAGGCGCACCATTGAAAGTGACATCGTATTGGGCTAGGTCATTGGCCAAGGTCGGGTCGATGCGATAGGTGGTGAAGCCAGTAGTACCGTCGGAGAGTGGCGTATTGTAGGTGCCTTTGATCCGCTCTGAACTAACATCAAGCGTGTTGATGATGCCTTGCTCAAGATGATGTCGAAACTCGGAATAGGGAATCGGTTCGTAGGAACGCTCCTCCGCAATGAAGTCCTGAGCCAATAGGACAACAATATAGCCGAAAATAAAAAAGAGGATATATGCTTGGTAACGTTTGTCCATGCTAACCTCAATGCGGCTTACTAGAGGGCCTTATTGGAGGAGGTTTCGCCCTTGTTACAGATCGGCGCAGTTTTTGCAGCGGGTTGTGTAGGGCAAGGCCTTGAGACGATCTGGTGCGATGGGCTTGTCACATTCCTCGCATAAGTCTCCGACCTGGGCAGCGATGCGTGCCAAGGCGCGTTCGGCCTGGGCCAGTTCTAGCCTGACTTCTTCCTCCAGCCGCGCGACAACTTCGTCGTTTTGAACCTCTACCGCCTGATCATCAAGATCTTTATTCAGAGCGCCACTGCTTCGATGCTGGTGTTCTTCATAGTGATGGATGCGGGCTTTGAGCTCTAACCGTAGGTTGTCTAGTAAGGCCTTTCTATCTTGAGTAGACATGATGTACCCGTTAATGTTGATTAGTAAGTTGATCTATTGAGCGGTATATGGCATCTAATACACTTGGTACAGCTCGCGTTATGCTCAAACCTGTTTTAATCGGGCCGATGGCGGCGTTACACCACCACGGTTTTCTGAGTAAGGTCAAACAGCATGAGCGCTAGAACTTGTATCTATGACTAAAGATCTTCCAGCTTTTCCGCGTCTCGTATCATGCGCATGATTTCGTGTTGTTCTAAAGCGAGGAGGCCATTCAATAATTCCTCGGTGGACGAGACTTCAGCCCGTGTCGATAAATAGCGATAGAGATCAATAATACGATCATGTACTGCTAGCAAAGAGCGCAGGACATCGTCAGTGCCCATGTTGGCAAAGTCTAAATTACCCAGTGTTTCAAGCTTGAAAGGGTGCTTGTCAAAGTATTCTGCACACCACGTTTGGAGCGCGGCTTTCTCTGCATCTTGCTCGCTCAACGCTATGACCCGGCTAAGCTTTTGTTCATGTTGGGAAAGATAGTCAAGTAACATGCGCAGCTTTTCATGCTGGGTGTCCCTGGCGGCGCGCTTTAGTTTATCGGCCAGATTGGCATGCAACCGCCGGGTCAGTTCCAGTATGTCTTTGATGGTTTCAACCGTCATGCCTTTGTCCTATCTCAGGTTAGTCCTTTAGAAAAAGTCGCGCGATCCTTGCAGAATTTTTAGATTTCACACCAAATGCGCTCTCTTAGATCATCACTGAGCTTTGATACCTTATGCACGCGTTTTAACGTCGCTTCTGTCATATCACCAGTGATTTCGTGATAGCAGGACATCATAGATGATGGCGTTAGCAGACCCTCAAGACCCAGCATGCAGCTTGTCAGCTTACTGCAGGAAATCGCCACGGTTGAAAAGAAGTCTAGTTCGTGACGCGTTGCGTCATCCAGTGTCTCTAGCCAAATGCGCTGTAACTTGATCGCTGTGTTAGTGGATTCCATCCAAGGTTGAGACCACAAAACGAGCAAGTTGTCTGCCACGGGTGCTTTCAGAGGGTTTTTTTGATGACCTGAAGTTATCATGTTCTTGTCCTCGTTGAAGTGTTTTTGTTTTGTAGCCAGGCGAAAATTGCATTTATTTTGATTCGTTTTGTATTTTCATTAATAATCAATTAGTTCGATGTACTTAACGTCCTGATTTTTATTTTATTTAGGTCGGTGAGTTATCTTATTAGGCTGACAGCAACACTTTAATTGCATTTTCCGAAGAAGCACGCGAAAAAATATCATAGGCTTCCTCGATCTCTTTCAAGGCGAACCGATGGGTGATTAGGCTCTTCGCTTCAATGCCACCTGCCTCCAGGAAACGCATCAATACTGGAATGGTATTGGTGTTCACCAGCCCAGTGCGCACGGTAACGTTTTTGATCCATAAGTCCTCGATTCGAAATTCAACGCTGCGGTCATGCACCCCGATATTGGCAAGGCGACCACCGGGACGCAATATGCGCTGGCAGGTATCAAACGACTCGGGAATTCCTACGGCTTCCATCGCTACATCGACGCCTTCACTATCCGTGAGCTTCATTATTGTTTCGACCGGGTCAGCACTGACGGTATCGGTAGCTCCTAACTGACGTGCCACGGCTAGACGGTTTTCGTCGGGATCTACCATGATAATACGTGCGGGTGAGTAGAAACGGGAGGTGAGTAGGGCCGCCAAGCCGATCGGCCCGGCACCGACGATGGCCACGGTATCGCCGAGTTTAACTCCGCCATTGAGTGCGCCAATTTCATGACCGGTTGGCAGGATATCGCTCAGCATAAGTGCGGCGGCAGGATCGAGCCCCGGCGGCAAGTGGTAGAGACTGTTGTCGGCATGCGGGATGCGTACGAATTCTGCCTGGGTGCCATCAATTTTATGCCCCAGAATCCAGCCTCCATCGCGGCAATGCGCATACATTCCTTGCTTACAGTAGTCGCAATGTCCGCAAGAGGTGATGCAGGAGATAAGTACTTGATCTCCTGGCTTGAGGCTACTCACGCTATCACCTACTTTTTCTATGACACCGATTCCTTCGTGGCCCAGAGTGCGACCAGCTTCGACTGTAGGAACATCTCCTTTAAGGATGTGCAGGTCAGTCCCGCAAATGGTGGTTTGCGTTATCCTTACAAGAGCATCGGTGGGAGTCTCGATTATAGGCCGGGGCTTCTCTTTCCACTTCCGTTTCCCTACTCCTTCATAAACAAGTGCTTTCATCGTTTATTCCTCCTATGCAGACAATTGCTAGGGATCTCGCAATAGCTTTCAAAGAGTATAGATAATATAGGTGCACAAAAACTTGACCGTTGTCAGCTTTATAGCTTTGTTTTTTTATGCGTGTATGGTTGTTATAAAACCGGCAGCTTAAATAGCTAAGACTTGATTAGCACTACAAGGGTGAAGTTTGAGTTATTGGCTAATGGTAATGGTGGATGTTCTTTTGAGGAGTATTAATTTCTTAATGCCGTGATGAAAAATTGACAGAGATCATAGAAAATGAGCTTTCTCTCACACTAGGATGCCTCCTGAAAAACAGCCTAATGTTGGGCTATTTCTACATGGTGAGAGGGCTTTATTGATGGATAACTTGACAGCACTTAATTTTCTGCCGCAAGACCAGCTGAACTTAGCATATTTGCACGAAGTACGTGAGTTAAATCGCTACCGAGGCTTGGCATTGAGTTTTCTACCCTTTGATCCACCCATTAGTCGTTTGATGGATGCGATTGGTATGGAGTGTGTGCACAGACTTTGTAGTTTGCAGGAAGTGGCTAGCCAAATGGATCTTGGTGCTTGCGTGAGTGCTAATCAGCAAAAGGAACCTCCATTTTTCAATAAAGTTAGTAAGCACTTCTTCGTTGTGGATGAAAATATGGGGCATCACCTGCTAGTGAATGCCGAAAAAGCCGCTGAAGCGACGAGTGCTTTCTTTGGTTGGATGCTGGAAACGAATGCTACACCTGAATTGCACCAGCCTTTATTCGACTTTGTGACACAGAAAACGAAAGAGTGTTTTGTGCTTCGGGAGTGCCAAGAACAGTGGAGAGTAGGCTCTTCTGAGCTAAATCTTGCGATGTGATTAAAGCGCCGCTTTCACGCATGGTATATTCATGCATTAGAGCATATGTGGCCACGTAAAAGCGGCATACCTCCCAAAACAGCTCGTTTGTTAAGACGCTATGAAAGATGTCTCACTATCGGCTGGTATTTTTGATTCAGGAGCGTTTTAAAATCTGCGCCTTTAATATCAAGGCTGTATTTAATAGGTATTTTTATTTGAGCGATAAGGTGTTGTTTTAATTCCTTATGTTGAGTGGACTGCTATGAAAAAGCGGGCGCTGTCGAGGCAGTTTGATTGCGCTAGATCAATATTATTATGAATAAGTGATTTTATTTGCTTGATGAGCTTTTCTTCACGGGACTTTACGCTATAACTATCCATAGATTTCTAGTAGTGACTGTGAGCAAAGGAGTGGTTTGTACACAAAAGCAGCATACAAAACCAGCTAAGAAAAAGGTAACGAAAATTGGTGTTTACGGTGCTTAGGGACGTCGCATGAAGGTCATGGTGCTTGAGCAACAGGGTGGATCGTTGCAATGTCAGGAAAGGCCCATTCCTACGCCGGGAAAGGGGCAGGTACTGCTGAAAGTTGAAGCGTGCGCCGTGTGTCGCACTGACCTGCATCTGCTTGACGGAGAGCTGCCGGACATCCGTTATCCGATTGTTCCTGGGCACGAAATTATTGGTCGTGTTGTTAAGTGCGGCCCTGGTGTAGTGCTAGAGAAGGGAGTACGCCTGGGCGTTCCTTGGCTAGGGTATAGCTGCGGTAAATGCCGCTACTGTTTGCACGGGAAGGAGAACCTTTGTGATCAGGCGCGTTTTACCGGGTACCAGATAGATGGTGGCTTTGCTGAATATACCTTAGCGGATCATCGCTTCTGCTTTTCTATCAGTTCCCACTATAGCGCTGCTGAAGCAGCCCCACTGATGTGTGCTGGCCTGATTGGCTATCGTTCTCTGGTTATGTGTGGCAATGACCTGCAGCGTCTCGGTATTTATGGCTTTGGCGCGGCGGCACATATTGTGGCCCAGGTCGCAAAATGGCAGGGCATGGAAGTGCACGCCTTTACTCGCCCAGGGGATGAAGCGTCTCAACGATTTGCGCAGTACCTGGGGGCGACATGGGCAGGTAGCTCTGAACAGTTGCCGGAAGCGCCACTGGATGCCGCTATCATTTTCGCACCTGTGGGAGAGCTGATACCCCTTGCACTTCGTGCCGTGCGCAAAGGGGGAGTCGTTGTCTGTGGCGGTATACATATGAGTGACATTCCCTCTTTTCCGTATGCGCTGCTTTGGGGAGAGCGGCAGTTGCGCTCGGTAGCCAATCTGACTCGCCAGGACGGTAGGGCGTTTTATCACTGGCCTCTGAGGCGATGATCCAGACCAGGACAGTTTGCTACCCGCTCCACGCCGCTAATGACGCACTGAAGGATCTCAGGGAAGGCAAGCTGACCGGAGCTGCCGTGTTGGTGATGGGGCCATCCCTGGCATCGGAGATGTTAGATGTCGATTCGTAATTTGGATGCCCTGTTTTCACCTAGTACGATCGCTTTGATTGGCGCCAGTAACCGCCCCGGTTCTGTGGGGGCGGTACTGGCACGCAATCTTTTTGATGCTGGTTTTGCCGGGCCTGTCCTAACGGTCAATCTACGGGAGAGAGCGATCCGCTCGACCCTCAACTACCACACCGTGAGTGAGCTGCCGCTGGTTCCCGACTTGGCCATTATTGCAACGCCGCCAGATACGGTTCCTGGTCTTATACGCGAACTCGGCGAACGTGGATGTCGGGCTGTCGTGGTCATTACAGCTGGCTTCGGCGAAGGCGATTATGCCGATGGAAAAGTACTCAAACAGACGATGCTTGACGCGGCCAAGCCTTACTTGATGCGCATTGTTGGCCCTAACTGTCTGGGCATTTTAGCCCCCCATCGGGGGATCAACGCCAGCTTTGCGCATATCATGCCCCAAAAAGGCGATGTGGCCTTTGTGACGCAGTCTGGCGCGGTGGCGACCTCTATCCTCGATTGGGCGGCAGCACGGGGAATCGGCTTTTCGCATGTAGTGTCTCTGGGTTCGATGAGCGATGTCGATTTCGGCGATATGCTCGACTACTTAGCCCTTGACCCTAAGACGCATTCCATCCTGCTGTATGTCGAAGCCATTACTGAGGCACGCAAATTTCTCTCGGCGGCCCGAATGGCTTCTCGTACCAAGCCTGTAGTGGTGGTTAAGGCAGGGCGTAGCGATGCGGGGGCCAAGGCTGCATTGTCGCATACCGGAGCGCTGGCAGGTGCTGATGCCGTTTACGATGCAGCGTTTCGGCGTGCTGGGATGCTGCGCGTCAAAACACTCGATGAACTATTTCAAGCGGCAGGTACGTTGGCCACAGGGGCTCGCGTGAAAGGCGACCGGCTAGCCATTCTCACCAACGGTGGCGGCGTTGGTGTGCTTGCAGTCGATGAGTTGGCTGACATGCATGGCCGTCTTGCCGAGCTTTCCGAAGACGCGTTAGCGCGTCTGAATCATCTTCTGCCACCTGCATGGTCCCATGCCAATCCGGTCGATATTCTCGGTGATGCGCCAGGGGCACTTTACGCCGGCGCACTCGAAACTTTGATGAATGAGAAGGAAGCGGATGCGATTCTGGTCATGAATTGCCCGACAGCGGTCGCCGATAGCTTGGACGCTGCCCAGGCAGTGGTGGATACTCTGGGCTCACAGCGGACAGCCGTCCTCACTTGTTGGCTGGGTGAAGGTGCACCGGCTAAAGCTCGCCATTTGTTTGCGGCACACAACATTCCGAGTTACGAAACACCCGAGCAGGCCATTCGGGCCTTCGGACATCTGTTTAGTTACTGGCGAAACCAGCAAACATTAAGGGAAACGCCGCCGCCTCTTTTTAACAACAGTACTATCGATAAGAGTAGCGCGGATGCTGTGATTGACCGCGTACTGGAAGATGGGCGGAGTGTTCTAACGGAGCCAGAGGCGGTGGCCGTGCTATCAGCTTATGGCATTCCAACCGTCTCTGCTATCACGGTGCATACCCCGGAAGAGGCGAGTGAGGCAGCAAAACGGATTGGCTTTCCGGTGGTATTGAAAATCCTGTCGCGAGACATTTCGCATAAGTCGGATAGTGGCGGCGTGCAATTGAATCTTGCCTCGCCTGGTGCGGTGAAGCAGGCTGCTGAAGACATGCTTGTGTCTATTCGCCAAGTAATGTCTGAGGCGCGATTAGATGGATTTAGTGTACAGCCGATGATTCGTCGTCCTGGCGCACATGAGCTGATCTTAGGTATCGCTGAAGATAGCATTTTTGGTCCAATCATACTGTTTGGCCAGGGAGGAACGGCCGTTGAACTGATAGGTGATCGTGTGATTGGCCTCCCGCCTCTCAACCCGCTGTTAGCGCAGGAAATGATCCAGGCGACACGTATCTCAAAGTTGCTACGTGGCTATCGTGATCGGCCTGCGGCTGATCTTGAGGCGGTTACGCTCACTCTTATCAAATTGTCACAGTTGGTCATTGATTTGGAGCGCGTGGTCGAACTGGATATTAACCCGTTGCTGGCCGATACCTCTGGGGTGCTTGCCCTAGATGCACGTATTGTGGTCAGGGCCGAGCGTGATCAGCGGCGCCCGCTGGCTATTCGTCCCTACCCACAGCAGCTTGAGCAAACGATAGAAACACGCAGTGGTCAGCGCTACAGCCTGCGACCTATTCGCCCCGAAGATGAGAGTGCATTGGTCGATATGCTGCGTCACTCTTCCCCTGATGATGTGAGGCTGCGCTTCTTTGCTGCCATTCGAGGGTTTGATCACGCCTTTGCTGCTCGCCTGACTCAAATCGATTATGACCGGGAAATGGCCTTTATAGCGATGCCATTTGGCAAGCAGGATATCGCGGGAGTGGTTCGTTTATCTTCGGATCCCGACAATGAAAAAGCGGAGTTTGCGATCATGGTGCGTAGTGATATGAAGGGGATCGGGCTTGGCTATCGGCTTATGCAGCAGATGATTGATTATGCTCGTGCTGCCGGCATTCAGCAGGTGTTTGCCGATGTCCTGAGAGAGAACCATGCCATGCGGGACATGGCCAAAGAATTTGGTTTTATAGTTCAGCCCGGCCGCGATGAAGTCGATACCGTGACGGTGGCGCTCAAGCTGTAACGGTGATTGCTTATTCCTTTTGAGTACGTCTGCCAGGGAGACAGGATGGAGACGCCGACTGTTAAACGAGATACTGTTTCTCCATTGGTTTCACCGCCCAGCGATGCCCATACCAAGCGAAGCGAGGATGTTCTTGCGGCGCTAGGAACCTCAACCGCCGGGCTTGCAGTGGGTGACGCGAAGCAGCGCCTCGTTATTTTTGGAAGTAATCGGTTGCCAAAGGTGGCCGGTCGACATCCATTGTTTCGTCTTCTTGCCCAGTTTCATAACGCATTGATCTATTTTCTGTTGGCGGCAGCGCTTGCCGCTTCGCTGCTAGGGCATTTCGTTGACTCTGCGGTTATTGCTGCGGTGGTTTTGGTCAATGCCCTGGTTGGATTTATTCAGGAAGGTAAGGCCGAAAAGGCGCTGAGCGCGATCCACAATCTTATCGCTCCCCACGCCTATCTGGTAAGAGAGGGAAGGCGAGTCAAGGTACCCGTGGAAGAGATTGTACTTGGAGATATCGTGTCACTTGAGCCAGGGGATCGGGTACCTGCTGATCTGCGGCTTATTCGTACGAGTGCTTTGCGTATCGAAGAGGCCATTCTGACGGGCGAGTCGGTGGCGGCAGAAAAGCGGGAAACACCAGCGCCCAAGGACGCTGCATTAGGTGACCGGCACTCAATGGCCTATTCCGGGACGCTGGTGGCTACAGGGCAGGCGATGGGTGTCGTTGTGGCAACGGGCGGCGCTACGGAAATCGGGCGCATCAGTGCTTTGCTGCGTGAAGTACAACCATTGACCACACCGCTGCTGCGCCAGATTAACCATTTTGGGGTGTGGTTTACCTGGATCACACTGGCGGTGGCGGTCTTACTATTTGCCTTTGCGGTATTGGTACGTGGCTATGCTTGGCCGGACGCGCTGATAGCTGTCGTTGCCCTGGCAGTGGGGGCTATTCCTGAAGGCTTGCCAGCGGTCATCACCATTACATTGGCTATCGGCGTACAGCGCATGGCGCGTCGTCATGCAGCGATCCGGCAGCTACCGGCGGTGGAAACACTAGGCGCTACTTCGGTCATCTGTTCAGACAAGACCGGCACCCTGACGCGTAACGAGATGACGGTGCGACGGCTGGAAGTCCCTCATGGTCGGTACACGGTGACAGGCTCGGGTTATGTGCCGGAAGGGCGGCTGGAAGCTGCTTCTACAGATGACGCTGCTGCGGATAAACAGCGGCTAGAGAGTGGTTGTTTAGTGCTATCGGGAGTGCTGTGCAACGATGCCCAGTTGAACCAGGAAAATGGTGCCTGGCATGTGATGGGCGATCCGATGGAAGGTGCGCTGGTGGCGTTGGCCATTAAAGCTGGTTTGGAGCCGGAGCTAACCCGCCATGAATGGCCGCGAATTGATGAGATCCCCTTTGATGCTAATCATCGCTTTATGGCCACCCTTCATCGCCATTCATCAGGCGATGGTCGGATTTTTGTCAAGGGCGCCCCCGATGAACTAATGCAGCGATGTGTCGCCCAGATAGATGGTGAAAGGACGGCATCGCTAGATCAAGACGCCTGGGGCGCCAAGGTCGCGAACGCAGCCTCTCAGGGAGAAAGAGTGCTCGGCTTTGCCGTTAAAGCAGTAGCTCCAGGTGCTGATAAGCTAGCTTTTTCCGACCTGGATGGGCTCGTCTTCATTGGCCTGATAGGGTTTATCGACCCTCCGCGCGAGGAGGCGGTGGCCGCCATTAAAGAATGCCATTCCGCGGGTATTGCGGTGAAAATGATTACCGGTGATCACGCTGAGACAGCAGCGGCGATTGCGCGGCAACTAGGATTTGGAGAAGATCCACACGTCTTGACTGGGCGTGAACTTGATGGCATTTCAGACGCTGACCTTCCTGCTATCGTGAACGAAACCAGTGTTTTTGCTCGCACCAACCCTGAACACAAACTG
>Ga0209345_10006617_pt1 | contig 10460 bp, 11 predicted proteins | sample Cruoilmetagenom7_FD_187294 | JGI IMG/M metagenome (GOLD analysis project Ga0209345, IMG submission 187294) | Oil polluted marine microbial communities from Coal Oil Point, Santa Barbara, California, USA - Sample 7 (SPAdes) (version 2) | ecosystem: Environmental > Aquatic > Marine > Oil seeps ... | reverse complement strand
TAATGAATTTATATAGTGCTCTAGATGACACAGAAAATTTCAATGCAATGAAAGCCAAGGTAGAAGCCTTAAAAAGTGAAAACTAATTATATTAACATTAGCATAGATTAATAAAAAAGCCGTTTATTTAAACGGCTTTTTTATTATATAATCTTTTTTATAACTCGTAATTTATGAGTGTGAGTTTTTGATTCAGTATTATAAATCCCTGTATGATCTAATCTATCTATTCTTACTTTTCCATGTGCATGAATTATATAATTATCTTCCATAATAATTCCTACATGTACAATATTGCCTTCTGTATTATCAAAAAATGCTAAATCTCCTGGTTCACTTTCTTCAATAAAACTTAACGCTTCACCTTGAGTAGCTTGTTGAGAAGCATCTCTTAATAGCTTAAAACCATTTAGCTTATATACCATTTGTGTAAATCCAGAGCAATCTATACCAAATGGTGTTTTACCTCCCCATAAGTAAGGTGTATTTAAATAAAAAGAAGCTGTTTGTAATATGTTGTTTTTTGGAAGAACACCAGATGTGGTGTTTCCATCATGAGAATGCTTTAAAATTGACAATCCATTTAACGATGCTCCTAAAGGAATAGGAATTAATTCTTTTGAAGCATTTTCTATAAACTCTACAAGATCTGTTGCATAAATTGGAGTGCTTTGTTGTAGATTCTTAAATTCTGACTCTGAAATTTCAAGATATTGTTTATTGTCAATCCAACCTTCATAGCCATCAAAATCCAAACGAATCTTGCTCCACTTTTTTCTTTGCTCTAGTACTTTAAAAAAATCACCGTAAAGTAATTGTGAAACTAACTCAGAAGCATCAGAAGTTTCTAATCTTAAGGGGACAATACTTAGGCTACAAATTCCGTATTGCATCAAATATATTAATTACGTTCTAAAACAATAGCAGAAGCACCACCACCACCATTACAAATAGCTGCGGCTCCAATTTTGGCATTGTTTTGCTCTAATACATTTAATAAAGTTACAATTATTCTCGCTCCAGAACATCCAAGAGGATGCCCTAAGGAAACTGCTCCACCATTAACATTTACCTTATCATCTGTTAGTCCAAGAAGTTTCATATTCGCTAATCCAACCACAGAGAAAGCCTCATTGAACTCAAAATAATTAACGTCTTTAATATCTATATTAGCCTTTGCTAGAGCTTTTGGCAATGCTTTAGCTGGTGCTGTAGTAAACCATTTAGGTTCTTGAGCAGCATCTGCATAACTTTTAATGGTTGCCAAAGGTTTTAGACCTAATTCAGTAGCTTTCTCTTTACTCATTAGTACCAAAGCAGCAGCGCCATCATTAATAGTAGAAGCATTGGCAGCAGTAACAGTACCATCCTTAGTGAATGCTGCACGTAAGGCTGGAATTTTCTCCATTTTTACGTTAGTATACTCTTGATCTTTATTTACAATAATTGGTTCGCCTCTACGTTGTGGTACTTCAACAGAAACTACTTCGTTATTAAATTTACCCTCATCCCATGCAGCAGCTGAGCGCTCGTATGATTGTATTGCAAACTCGTCTTGGTCTTCTCTTGAGAAATTATATTCTGCAGCACAAGCATCAGCGCAAACTCCCATTGCGTTTCCATCATAAACGTCTACCAAACCATCTTTCTGCATACCATCTTCAAGAGTTGCTGGACCAAATTTTGTTGCAGTACGCGCATGATAATAATGAGGAATTAAACTCATGTTTTCCATACCTCCAGCTACAATAATATTTGCATCTCCAAGAGCTATAGACTGTGCAGCTTGCATGACCGTTTTCATTCCAGAAGCACATACCTTATTAATTGCTGTGCAAGGAACAGTATCTGGGATTCCAGCATATATTGCCGCTTGTCTAGCTGGAGCTTGTCCAGTTCCTGCTTGAACAACATTTCCCATTAAAACTTCTTCAACTAATTCTGGATTAAGCTGAATTTTATCCAAAGCTCCTTTAATTGCTATGGCTCCTAATCTTGGAGCAGGAATAGTTGATAAAGCCCCTAAAAAGCTGCCAATAGGAGTTCTTACTGCTGAAACGATTACAACCTGTTTACTCATTATAATTTTAGAATTTATTTGAGTTGCAAAATTAATCAAAATTTAGAAGAAAATAGAATGATTAAGTCAATATCATATCTATGTTGCACCTTTATTTTTATTACTTTTGGAATAATCTTAATAAAATACATGAAGGATTTTATAAACTGGTTATATAAAAACCACTCCTTAATATATAAGGTACTACTTTTTATAGTAACTTCTTTTTTAATAGTATACTTATTTCCTAAGAGTGGAAAGTTTAAGTATAGTTTTGAAAAGGGTAAACCTTGGCAATCTGAAAATTTATATGCGCCTTTCGACTTTGCAATTAAAAAAGCGGATGAAGAAATACAGCAAGAGCGGAAAGCAATACAGGAAAACGCTTTCATATATTTTGATAAAGCTAAAGAAGTAGTTCCTGAGGTAATTAAAGATTATGAAACTAGATTTCCAAATGTGTTTTCAGATTCTTTATCTAGATTAGAAAAAACATTGTTATTTAATCAAGGGTTATCAATATTGAATCAAATATATTCTAAAGGGATACTTGATAAAGATTATGAGTATTCTGATAATAAAACTGTGATTATTCTTGAGGACAGAAACCAAATTGATAATACAAATTATTCAAGTTTTATTAAGCCTAATTTTAGAACTTTTGCTGAAAAAAATATTATCGAATTAAGTCTTTCTGTTGAAGATTCACAAAAATTAATATCGCTATTTTTTGATATCATAAAACCAAATATCTCTTTAAATAGTAGTCTTACAGATAATTCATTGCAAGAAGAGTTAGACAAAATATCTCAAGTAAGAGGTCGTATTGCTCAAGGAACTATTATTATATCAAAAGGAGAAGTTGTTGAAGGGGATAAATTTAATATTTTAAGATCACTAGAATCTGAGTATGAATCGCAAATATGGAGCGAAGCAAATTACAATTGGATTTTAGCTGCCTATACGTTATTAGTAGCGTTAACATTGTTAATGTTGCTTCTCTTTATAAGAAAGTATAGGCCAGAAGTATTTGGAAACAATACAAAAGTTACGTTTATCTTTTTTAATATTTTGTTAATGGTATTACTAACCACATTGGTGGTTAATTATAATTCAGCTTATATATATATTGTTCCAATATGTATTTTACCTTTAGTTTTAAAAGCTTTTTTTGATGCACGATTAGGTTTGTTTGCACATGTTATTACAGTATTATTACTTGGGTTTGTAGTAACAAATAACTATGAATACATGTTCCTGCAAATTATCGCAGGAATTGTCACTATACTCACTGTATCAGAGCTTTATAAAAGAGCTAATTTGTTTATTTCTGTAGGACAAATTACCTTAATTTATATAGTGGCCTATTTTGCTTTTTTCGTTATACATGAAGGAGGTATTGATAATTTAAAAGGAGAAACTTTTATTCTTTTTATACTTTGTGGTTTAGCGACTTTATTTGTACAACCTTTAATATATGTATATGAAAAGCTTTTTGGACTAGTGTCTGATGTATCATTATTAGAGCTTTCTGATACTAACTCAAAACTATTAAAAGAGCTATCCAACAAGGCGCCTGGGACATTTCATCATTCTTTAAATGTTGCAAATTTGGCTGAAGCATCTGCTAATGAAATTGGAGCTAATGCAATGTTAGTACGTGTAGGTGCACTATATCATGATATTGGAAAAATGAAGAATCCCACTTTTTTTACCGAAAATCAAGCAACAGGAATAAACCCTCATGATGAACTATCGCCTAAAGAAAGCGCAGCAATTATTATTAATCATGTGCTTGACGGTATTGAACTAGCAAAAAAACACAACCTTCCAGATCGTGTAATAGATTTTATTAGAACACACCATGGAACAAGTTTGGTCTATTATTTTTATAGTAAAGAAAAAGGAATGGATGGAGGTATTGATATTAATGATTTTAGATATCCTGGACCTAGTCCATTTAGTAAAGAAACTGCAATTTTAATGATGTGTGATAGTGTTGAAGCTGCTTCAAAAAGTTTAAAAGAGCCTACATCCGCAAAAATCGACGTGTTTGTTGAGAATATTCTTAGTAAACAGATAGAAAACGGTCAATTTTTGAATGCAAATATTACCTTCAAAGAAATTCAATCAATAAAAAAAGTTTTAAAGCATAAGTTAGCTAATATCTATCACTTACGGATTGAATATCCAGAATAACAATATTACTTTAAAAAAGTAAAAAAATAGTTTGCGTTCTTTAAGATGAAAAGCTACATTTGCATCCGCATTTGAAAATAATGTGACGTTCTTAAAGTATAGAATAGGAGAGGTGCCTGAGTGGCCGAAAGGACTTGTTTGCTAAACAAGCGTACCCTAACGGGTACCCGGGGTTCGAATCCCCGTCTCTCCGCATTTTTTAAGATAATCGTTTCGGGGTGTAGCGTAGCCCGGTTATCGCGCCACGTTTGGGACGTGGAGGCCGCAGGTTCGAATCCTGCCACCCCGACAATTATGGCATTGCTACGGGCTCGTAGCTCAGCTGGATAGAGCACCTCCCTTCTAAGGAGGCGGTCATAGGTTCGAATCCTATCGGGCTCACAAAAAGCCTTACTCATTTAGAGTAAGGCTTTTTTGTTTTATCGTAGCAAATTAATTATTTATTACCCTTTTATTGTACTCTTTATCATTCTCAAGTATATTGAAAAAACTTAGAATAAACTCTTTTGCATTTTCAAATTCTTTTTCGTTTTCAAAAAGAAGTTTATGATTATCAATTATTTCCATCATCTCATTTTTTTTAGAATTGTAATCTTGACATACTTGTTCGATTAATATGTCATCCCTTTTAAAGCCTCTATATACCCTTTGAGTAACACGTGAGATACTTATTTTCACTAATCACTTTTTGTAGTAATTTTAAGCGAGTTTATTCTTATATCGCTATATAATATCCAAGACGATATGGAATATCCTTTTGATGCTAAAGGTTTAGATGATATTAATTTGAATAATTTTAAAATTGGCAGGTAAATTTCTTTAAAAGAGGTTTTTAATGCTGTTATATGTAATTTCTTCAAAAGAAGCAATCACTTTATTTGCAGTTGAATAATCTTGATTTTTTGAATGCTCACTTTTATAACCAATACAGTAAATGTTTGCTGAATTTGCTGCTTTAATGCCGTTAGTAGAATCTTCTATAACAGCACATTCGTTTTTATTATAACCAGATGATTTTGCAGCATTTATAAAAATTTCTGGATGTGGTTTAGATGCTTTTAAATCGGCTCCACTATGTTTCGCAATAAAATACTTATCCAAATCAAACCTTGTAAACACATTATTTATTGTAGTCATTGAAGCAGACGATGCTAACACCAAAGTTAAGCCATTACTGTAGTAATCATCTATAATATCTTGGACACCATCAATAAGCGATAAGTCATCATCGTTTTCAAATATATATTTAAAATATTGACGCTTTAAATTCACAAGCTCCTGTGGATGTTCTTCCAAATTAAACTTTTTACACAAAGTTTTGCAAATACTAAAAGTGGATTGCCCAGTAAAAGTTTCATACAATTCATTACTCACATTAATACCAATGGTCGTGAACATTTCATTGTATGCTTTTCTATGTAAAGGCTCAGAGTTGACTATTACACCATCCATATCGAATATTACCGCTTTTATCACTATTCTTTTTTTTGCGAATATACTCTAATATGCTAAGTATTAAAAGTATAAGTTTTTAGGTGAGTTATAAAACTATTTGTATGACTCAAACTGTTAATTTGTCCTTAATTTATATGCTTAAATACGCAAAACTTAAATTATTCTAGTAATTTAATGGTCTATAAAATTTTTAGTGATAATTATAGAATAAATCCTTTGCAAAAGCTATAGTTTAAGGTTAATGTTATTAGCAAAAAAGGATTTTATGGGTTGCCTTTTGGCAACCCTTTTTTTACGCTTTTTTACAGACGATTACAATTTTTTCATCATCTATATTGGTTGTAAAAAAAACATAAATATCTCCACCATCTTTAATGTTGAATTTCTTTTTTAGCTGACTTACGGATTCTGGAAAATTTCTAGTAGTAATATTTGCTTTTGATTTTCCTAAAGCATTTTTTATTGTGTTTTTGTTATAGGTAATCTGCTTAATAATTTTAAAAGCTCTACCAGGAAATTTAATTAATTCAGTTGAAGTATATAAATGCGAATGCTGATGAAGCTTATAAACATTGAGTTTTTCGGCTATAGATTTAAAAGCACCAGATTTTAATATCGCTGCATTTGGCTCATAAAGATAGGTTAGAGGTAATGAAAAATCAGCTTTTGCAATTATTTCTGATGAATATCTAAACTCAAAAATTTCTCTTTTCTCTCCTTTAATATTAAGTGTGTTTATTATTATTTCACCTTTATATTCTTTGCTTAATACAAACAGTAACTCCTTCACGTCATTATTTACTGCAACTATATGTATCGCTTTTGTATTTTTTAATTCTGAGATACCAATAGTCATGTCTAGCATTGGTGATACTTTTATAAGTACATTACTAGTGTGCTTAAATAACAAGTCTATATGCTCGGGAATGTTTGGCAAGCAATCTTTTAAGTAAAATACTTTCCCCTTGCTTTCATGCCTTCTTGATGGATCTATATATATCCAGTCATAGCTTTGGTTAGTGCTTTTTAAATACTCAATTCCGTCAATATTAACTGCTTTAATGTTATCAATTTCAAATTGATCAAAGTTATGTGAGACAATTCTTGATAGCTTTTTATCAATCTCACAATGAGTAACTTCTTTAAATACTTTTGAAAAATAAAAACAATCTACACCAAAGCCTCCTGTTAAATCAATAATGGTGCTTCCAATTATTAATTGAGACTTATATTCTGCAGTAATTTCAGAGGATGTTTGCTCGATATTGAGCTTGTTAGGATAGTAAATTTTTGATGCGTTAAACCAAGAAGGAAGTTTTGTTTTACATTTTTTCTTGGCTTCAATCTGTCCTGCAACTTCCTTTAATTCAACATTTTCAAAAGAATTATTTTTTAGCAGTAAGAAAGCTATTTCAGAATTAATATTATTTTTTATAAATTCCTGAATTACAGTATTTAAAATATGTTTATTCAAATGAGTACTACAAATCTTTTGTGAGTTGTTTTACAATCTTATTATCAGCTAAAAACTCTTTTAAAATCACTTTTATTGCAGTATAAGTTGGAATAGCTATAATCATTCCAATAACACCAAATAAAATGCCAGCAATAATAATAACTAGAAAGATTTCTAATGGATGCGCTTTTGTAGCTGTTGAAAATATTTTTGGTTGACTAAAGAAATTGTCTACCAATTGGCCTATAATAAAACCAATCATGACATAGGAGGTTTTTGGTAAAATAACTTCGTTAAAACTAGAACCCATAAAACTGGACATGGTAAGTGTTAGCATTAAAACACCACCAATCATGGGACCAACGTAAGGAATTAAGTTTAGTAACGCACACAAAAAGGCAATAACTACAGCGTTTTTTACACCAAAAATGAGTAATACAATAGTATAGATTACAAATAGGATAAGAATTTGAAATATCAAGCCTACAAAATAACGAGATAACAATAGTTTAATTTTTTCAAAGGATTTTATTGAACGCGCTTCTTTATTATCTGGAACAAAAACCAAAATTCCTTGCTCTAATAGCTTACTATCTTTAAGCAAGAAAAAAGCAATAAAAATAACTGAAAACAGTCCAACACTAAAACTTCCAAAACCACTCACTACTGAGTTTAAAAAATTTGGAATGATAGAATAATCCAGTTTAGAAAGTAAATTAGACTCTTTAAGTGAACGCTCAACATCGTAGCTATTAATGCCAAAGTAATTGGTTAGCTGGAAGTATAAATCCTCAACGTTTCCTTGTAATTCTTCAATATTTAACAAAGATAAATTATGACTTTGCTCTACTACTAGTGGTATAAACATGCGCACTAGACCAACTAACAATGCTATTAAAAGCACCATAGTCGTTACAACTGCAAATGTATTTCTAAACTTAAGTTTAGATTTTAAAAACCGTACAATTGGTAAACCAATTAATGAAATAACTGCAGCAATTGCTATATAAACAATGACTGATTGTATTTTATATAGAAAATAAACTACTAAAGCAATACCAACAATAATTGCTAAAGCCCTTAAAATACCGTTTGCTATAATTTTAGAATTCATTTAGTAAAGATATAAAAGAGTTTACATTAATTGTTTAGTCATTTCATATAAAGCAATATTTGCAGCTTGAACCACATTCATACTACTGTTTTGTCCAAACATATCAATATGAATGGCAGCATCAGAAAGTGTTAGTATTTCTTCGGAAACTCCAAAATTCTCATCTCCAATAACTAACGCAATGGGTTGATTTTTAGAAAATTTGAATGAGTGAATCGATTTACTATTACTTGTAATTTCTAAAGAAATTATAGAATACTTATTAGCTTTATGTTCTTTTATTACGCTTAACGCAGAAGTTTCAACTTTATAATCTACAACCTTTTCAGTAGCTCTGGAAGTTTTTGTCATTTTTCTTCCTAACGGAATATGCTCTCCACAAAAGATAAGTTCTGTAACTCCAAAAGCATCAGCAATCCTGAATAAACTTCCAATGTTTGGTGCATTGGTAATGTTGTCACAAATTAATGTAATTGGAAATTGTTGTTTAGAAAAGTCGGTATTGTAGTGTGTGAGTTGCAATTATATCATTTGTTTATTAAATTCACTAGCTTTCTTATTCTCATGAGCCCAAATTCCTATTGGAATTGTTCCGCTTAACGTAGACACATACCCAAAGTCCCACAGTAAGAAAGTTATAAGACCAGCTAATATTGCACCACCAATAATGATTAAATTATTTGTGTCAGCATGTAATCTATTTATGTGCCGCTTAGTATAAGTCCCACAATGTTTACATCGTTTATTAATTTCTTCACCAATTTCATGTTTCAAATCAAAACGATTATTTGATTTAACATTAATAGAATTTGTTTTTTTACAAGAAGGAGAACTACAGTAGTAATATAATTTCATAAAGTTTAATTTTCAAAAGCATATTTCATAATATTCGCACCCATTTTTAGTGCTTTTTCTCTAACATCTTCTGGGTCGTTATGTATTTCTGGATCTTCCCAACCATCACCTAAGTCACTTTCGAATGTAAAAAGCACCACCAATCTTGACTCATGAAAAATTCCTAAGGCTTGCGGACGCTTACCATCATGCTCATGGATTTTTGGTAAGCCTTGAGGAAACTCAAACGCAATATTAAATAGTTTGTGATTAGCTGGAATCTCTACCAAATCATTATTTGGGAATACTTTTTTAAGTTCTTTTACAATATATGGTTGCATACCATAATTATCGTCTATATGCAAAAAACCTCCTGAGGTCAAGTAATCTCTCAAGTTTCGTGTATCATCGTCATTAAAAAACACATTACCATGACCAGTCATGTGCAAAAATGGAAACTGGAAAATATCTACACTATTCGCTTCTACAGTTTGAGGTTTTGATTTGATTTTTGTGTTAATATTCTCGTTACAAAACTCAATTAAGTTTGGTAATGCTGTTGGATTACTGTACCAATCACCACCACCACGATATTTTAGGATAGCGACTTCTTGTGATATTGAGACAAGAGAAAAAAGACAAAATATAATGGAAAAGACTAGCTTCATGTTTATTCATTAGTATAAGCAACCGAGTGACAAGCAACTACAGCTGCAGTTTCTGTTCGCAATCTGGTTTCACCCAAAGTTACAGGAATAAATTGATGCTCCAAAGCCATTGCAATTTCTTTAACACTAAAATCGCCTTCTGGTCCAATTAAAATGGTAACATCTGTTTTCGATTTTAACTGACTTTTTAGTGATTGCTTTTTTGTGTCTTCACAATGCGCAATAAATAATTGACCTTGATGATTTTGTTTAATAAAATCAGTATAAGAAATCGCTTCGTTTAATTTTGGCAAATAGTAATGCAACGATTGCTTCATAGCAGATTGTACTATTTTTTCGAAACGTTCTAGTTTAATAACCTTACGTTCGCTATGATCACAAATAATAGGAGTGATACTATCTATACCAATCTCAGTTGCTTTTTCTAAAAACCATTCGTAGCGATCGTTCATTTTGGTTGGTGCTACAGCTAGATGTACTTGATATGGTTTTGACTCTTGGAAGGTTTTTGAAACAATAGAGACCATGCAATTTTTTAAATCGGCAACTTCAATTTGTGCTTTAAATAGCCAACCTTTACCATTGGTGATGAAAAGTGTATCTCCAGTTTTTTTACGTAATACTTTGGCAATATGCTTGCTTTCATCTTTTGTAAAAGTGAATTGTGAAGTGTTT
>Ga0209345_10006616_pt1 | contig 10466 bp, 6 predicted proteins | sample Cruoilmetagenom7_FD_187294 | JGI IMG/M metagenome (GOLD analysis project Ga0209345, IMG submission 187294) | Oil polluted marine microbial communities from Coal Oil Point, Santa Barbara, California, USA - Sample 7 (SPAdes) (version 2) | ecosystem: Environmental > Aquatic > Marine > Oil seeps ... | reverse complement strand
TACGATCTCATAACAGCCAGAGCTGTATCCAGCCTGGATCAGATCATTTTATGGTGTGCCCCTCTCCTCAGTCAGGAAGGAATCCTGATTACTTTCCAGGGAAGCCATTTGGATCAAATTCTGGAGGATAGCCAGGATATTATAAAGGAACAGGATCTAATCCTTTTAAAGACCGTTTCCTATACATTACCTGGAAAGAAAGCGCCTCGCCGCCACCTTTTAATTTTTAAAAAAACAGGGGTTGTTTCAAATGTTAGCTAATTTCAGGTTTAATTTCGGGTCCCTTACCAATTTATGTGGCACATTCTGAATAACATTTTTAAAGGCCTCAATCCTGGTCATGATCCCTGCTACACCACTATGCTCATCCAACTCCAGTATTAAATATGGCCTGTCTCCCATAATATGTTTATAAAAATGTTCAATAAAAGAATCTGGCCCACAACTAAAATTTGTCAAATGAATCCCAAAATAGTTAGGATATTGATTAATAAATTTGGCAGTTCGCAGTATCTGCGCGCCCATCCCCCAGTACATTGACGGAAAATCCGCAAGATCAACCTCATTCAGATTTATAAAGTCCATTGGTAAGGCGGTAAGCCCAATCTTTGCCAAATTTTGCCCTATGCCAAGGTTTAATTTTTCATCATATAGGTTGTAACTCCGGCCTGATACCAGGAGAACAGGTTCATCAAGACCCTGATTTTGCAGGGCCTCTCTGCCTAATTCATGGAGTTCCTGACGGAATTGAAGATCTTTTTCATAGGCATAAGAAATAGCCTTTTTTATCCCTTTCCTGCTCACGGATAACTTGTGTTTAAACTGCTCATAAAGTTCTACAGCCAAAGTCGCATGATCGTATTTAAAATGAATAACAGGACTCAAAATTGAGGATGGATCCAAATCAAGTGCGGTTTGAACCATATAAGTATTACCCTGTACCATGGGGCAATAAAATCCTGTTTCACCAGGATCTACTGTTTCCATATTAATGATAACAGGCAGGAATATAAATTTAGTCTTGCCCTTCAGTGCCTTAACATGGCCATGAGAAACCTTTACAGGATAGCAGGTCTCCGCTAACATGGACTCTACACCCAACATTGATAAATATCGATTGGTAGGAGGCGTAAGCACCAGCCTATATCCCAGAATATCAAAAAAATGGGCCCAGAAAATACTTGTCTGGTGCCCTGTAAGAGCATTTTGCATCCCCACTGTAGGTCGTGAGTCAACTTCCATTAGAGGCTCTTTAGTTAATTCAAGACAAACACCATCCATATATTTTTTCCATATTCTTTGCCTTAAATCAAAAAAGTTTTTTTTGGGCGACACGACACTTCTGGTCAATTCATACCTGCCGCACTCTCCACCCCAAATGCTGTGCCTGCCATCGAAATTATATACCTTTAACTTACATTGATTATGGCAATTCCGGTCAACATGACAAACCTTTTCTTTATAGCTCATTCTGTCATTTATGGCACTCAAAAGTCCTCTGAAAGAACTTTTCGGTCTTGCTTTGAAAGATATTGCCTCCTGAGCACTAACAGCAGCTCCATAGGCACCTAGAACTTCCCTATGGGCTGGAATCAGAAGGCCTTGCCCCAAGACATTCTCAAATGCTGCCACAACTCCTTTATTCAATGAAGGGCCGCCTAAAAACATGACTTTTTTTCCGATATACCTCTTTCCCACCACCCTGTTTAAATAATTATGAACAATTGCATAACACAAACCAGCCATCAGATCATTTCGACTGGCACCCTGTTGGTGGTAAGATACCAAATCGGATTCCATAAATACGGTACATCTCTCAGCCAGCTTAACGGGTGCAGCCGAAGAAAGCGCTATTTCCTGAAACTCTGTGACGATATTAATGCCGTATTTATTCGCCAATTCATGGAGAAAGCTCCCTGTACCGGCAGCACATACCTTATTCATATCAAAATCAAGGGGATAGCCGTTCACAATATTAATATATTTTGAATCCTGACCACCTATTTCAAAAATTGTTTCCACTTCAGGGGCTATCTCTACCGCTCCCCTGGCATGAGCTGAGATCTCATCAATGATCAAGTCAACATTAAGGAAATCGCCCACGACATTTCTACCTGATCCAGTGGTAGCTACTCCCATAATTTCGATTCTGGCCCCTGTCTTTTCAAGGATTGAGCTTAAAATATTCTGGGTAACTTCAATCGGCTTTCCCTTTGTATGAAGATAATTTTTATAGATGATTTTCCGACTTGAATTAATAAGAACGCATTTTGTTGTAGTTGATCCTATATCTACTCCCAGATATACAGGGGTTCTTTTTCTAATAGTTTGGGTTTGAATCTCCTTCACAACAGGAAAGGAGGTCTTCAATAACTGCAATCGCGGCGCAGTTGGTATATGGCTATTTATATCCAAAGCAAGATCCAGTTGTCTTATGTCAACAAGTGTTTCTTGCTCCATTTCAAGCGCTTGCAAGACAGCTCCCAATGCCCCAAGAGAAGTATTACAGGATGGCACCATCAGCTGGGGAAAATGGTCTTTAAATACCCTGACCTGTAATTCATTTAATGAAAGTCCTCCAATAAAAAGGATCGGTTCTTTAAGTTGCCTGTTGGCAACCATTGTACTCAGATAATTTCTGGCATTTCCTACATGAAGACCATATATAATATCCTTAAGATCCTCTCCCTTATTCTGGAGATGAATCATATCCGATTTTGTAAACACGGTACACCGACAGGCTACATTTGCCGGTTTTTTACTTTCCAGACCCAACTGTATAAAATCAAATAATATTTTATCGATATGATTTTTGGTAAAGCTATAATCTGATGTATATATGGATGTGGCCAGCCTTTGAGCCTGCTGGTCTATAAAGGAACCTGTACCTGACGCACAAGGGCCATTTACATCAAAATATTCCAGCTCCCATGCTCCGGAGGAATGATCTATCTGAAACAGGGCTGTATCCTGACCGCCCATACTTATAATTGTTTTTGCAAGAGGATATAAATGTAGAGATCCAAGCACTTGGCAAATAGTCTCAAATTCATAAAAAGTTCCAAAGATCTCAGCGAATTTCTTTCCATGATTTCCAGTAAAGGCTATAGCCTTAATAACATCCTCACCAAATTTATTATACAAAAGCTTGATCAGGGTACTGACTGCCTCTGTTACCTTGCCCATGTGGCGCTCATAGGGCAGGTTAAATATAATTTCTTTGGATTGATTAATCACAACACAATTAAGGCTGACAGATCCTGCATCAATGCCAGCAAATAACTGATCGTAGTCATGTTTAAACTTATTTGTAGATTGGGGTATCCTTTTCATTGCTTATAAAATAATCCTTTTCACTATGTTTTTGTTTTCGCAAATAACCTTTTACAAGCAAACCTTTTACAAGGCCATCAACATCTTTTAAGGATAAATTCAAGGAGGCAGCTATATCAACCGCCCTTAAGGGCCTTCTCCTCACCATTTCAAGCAAATTATTGATTACTAAATCTTCTTTTCTTTCCTTACCAATTAAAGTGGAACTAGTTATAATTTCAGCCTTTTTCCCGAAATAGGTCATGATTTCTGCCAGTCTTTTATCTGGAACCGGCCTGGCTTTAGAGTTTGTTGGGGGCCTAACCACAGTATTAATCTGAATTTTATCAGGCTCAATTTGGTCTATAATCATTTTTAGCCCAATAATTTCCTTTTCAGAATCATTGAGACCTTCCAAAAAAATTACTTCTAAATCGAGACTTCCCTGATAATCACCTCTCAATTTCCGCAACCCTTCTATAATATTGATCAATTTTAGACTTGGATGGGGCCTATGTATGCACTTAAAGGTATCTTCAAAGGCGCTAACAAGGGTTGGCATAATAACATCTGCCATCAATACACGCTTTCGAACTTCTTCTTGCCAAAAAAGCGATCCATTTGTCAAAACCACAACTTTTATGTTTGATAATTCTTTTACAGACGTAATAATTTTACCGATCTCAGAATTAAGCGTTGGCTCACCTGAGCCTGCAAAAGTTATTGCGTCAGGAGTTGAATTCAATAGTTTTTCGCTTATTTCGTTAATTATTACCCTCTCAGACACGAATTTCTCGGGTCTAACCTTTAAAAATGAGGTTTCTCCTACTTGACAATAAAGGCAATTATAGGTGCATGTTTTACAAGGGATAAGATCAACTCCCAAGGAAAGGCCCAATCGCCTGGATGGTACCGGTCCAAAAACATTAGGCATATAAATTGCTCCTTGAAAAAATAGTTCCCAAACAGTTTAATTTAATGGGCCTCATCCCAATTTTTCCCTTGTTTAATATCTACTTTTAAAGGTACCAGCAATTCATGAACACCTTCCATCTCTTCTTTAATTAAAGGAAAAATGGTTATTACCTCATACTCAGGAACCTCAAAAACAAGCTCATCATGAACCTGGAGTAGCATCCTGGTCTTTAATCCCTCACTGAGGATACGGTTATAAATAGAAATCATGGCCTTTTTTATCAGATCGGCTGCTGTCCCCTGTATAGGAGTATTAACCGCCATACGCTCCGCTTCAGCCCGTAAACGTTGATTTCTATGATTAATATCAGGAAGATACCGACGCCTATTAAAAAGGGTTGTGACATAACCATGGTTACGCGCCATTTCAATCATTTTATCCCGAAATCTGGCAACACCATGGTATTTCTGATAATAACTTTTAATATAATCCTTTGCGGTGTTAAGGTCTATATTTAACTCATCCCGCAATTTATAAGGCCCCATCCCATAAATAATCCCAAAATTAATAGCCTTGGCTATTCTTCTCATCTCAAATGTAACTGTCTGTCCATCCCCTGACAAAATCTCAGTTGCTGTTCGCGTATGAATATCCTCATTTTGTTTAAATGCCTTAATAAAATTTTCATCCTGAGAATAATGCGCGAAAACCCGAAGTTCCACCTGACTATAATCAGCCGCTACCAAAACATGTCCCTGATCTGCCACAAAACCTTTACGAATCTCCCTGCCAGCGGATGTCCTGATAGGAATATTCTGGAGATTTGGATTACTGCTGCTTAGCCGACCCGTAGCAACAACAGTTTGGTTATATGATGTGTGCAGCCTGCCCGTTTTGGGATTAACCAGGTCAATCATTGCATCCAGATAAGTAGATTTCAGTTTCACAAAGGTTCTATATTGCAAAACAAGTTTAGGAAAATTAAAATTAAGAGCAGAAAGTTTTTTCAAGACACTGACATCAGTTGAATAATTCTTACTTTTTTTTGTCCTCTTCTGAATCGGAAGGCCAAGCCTTTCAAAAATAATTTCGCCTAACTGTTTAGGAGAATTGATATTAAATTTTATACCGGCCTCTTCATAAATTTCCTTTTTCAGGGAAGTTATTTTTTTTGCATAGGTCTGAGATAGATCTTTAAAAAACGTGACATCAATTTTAATACCATTCATTTCCATGGCCATTAATACAGGCAAGAGCGGCATCTCCAAGACATAAAAAAGGTCTTCGCTTTTATCTGCTTTAAGTTTTTCCTCCAATATCTTCCTCAATTGGAATGTAATATCAGCATCTTCACAGGCATAAGCAGTGGCTTGAGGCAAGGGTACCTCGGAAAATGAAACAGCTTTTTTACCTTTACCAACCACATCCTGATAATTAATCATCTTGTGATTTAAATAAATCTGAGCCAAATGATCCAAGTTATGCTGTCTCAATCCTGGATTTATAACATAAGAAGCAATCATAGTATCAAAATGGATGCCTCTTAGTTTGATACTATGATTTATTAAAACCTCGGCATCATACTTTAGATTTTGTCCAAATTTTCTAATCGTTTCATCTTCCAGAACATCCCGTAGCATACCGGAAGCTACCTGCCATTCAAGCTGATGCGGTGAATCCTGGCAGAGATGTCCAATGGGTAGATAAAATGCCTTATTATTGGAACAGGCAAAGGAAATACCTACCAACTTGGCCTGAATTGGATCTTTACTTGTAGTTTCAGTGTCAATTGCCACAAAACCGGTTTTTTTAATCCTATCTATAATGAGCTGCAAAGCATCCTGTGTAAGGCAGATCTGATAATCTGTCTCAACCTTTTCATTTAAAGTAAACTGTTGCCAGAGTTCCGTAAACTCATATTCTCTAAAGATCTTTGCCAAGCCATTTCGATTCATCAAACCAATCTCAAATTCTTTAAGATCTATTTCCATTGGAACAAAGCGATTTATTGTTACTAATTCTTTACTTAAATAGGCCTGAGCCCGAAAATTATATAGATTTTCCTTTAATTTTTTCCCTTTAATTCTCTCAAGTTGTTCAAAAACCTCTTCAAACGAACCATACTCTTTAATTAATTTTATAGCGGTCTTTTCCCCAATGCCGGGCACTCCGGGAATATTGTCCGCTGTGTCACCGGAAAGACCCATTACATCTATAAATTTTTCTGGCTCAAAACCATATTCTGCCTGTGCGGAGGTATAATCGGTCATCTTATCCTTCATTGTGTCCAGGATCATAATCTCGGTACTTAGTAATTGCCTAAAATCCTTATCGCTGGAAATAATGACGACCCTTAATCCTTTTTCTTGAAATGCCCTGGCCAAGGTACCAATAATATCATCAGCTTCATACCCTTGCTTTTCTATTCTCTTGATATCCATATCTTTTAGAATCGCTTTGATAATAGGAAGCTGCTTTAAAAGATCATCAGGCATAGGAGGCCTATTAGCCTTATATTCAGAAAAAATTTCATGTCGAAAGTTTGGGCCTGGTGAATCAAAAACAGTAGATATGTATTTAGGTTTTTTATCAGAAAGTAGTTTTAGAATCATTTTAGTGAAGCCATATATAGCATTAGTCGGGAATCCTTCAGAGTTCGTAAGATTTCTAATCGCAAAATAGGCGCGGTAAAAATATTGACTACTATCTATAAGATAAACAATTTCTGCTTTTTCAGAGGTCATTTGATTTTATTTATAATGTAAGATTTTTTGTAAGGATTCAGCTACTGTCCACAGCAACAGGTTTAATCAGTTCATACCTGTTGCGTGTCTGGAATCAGCATCCTTGTGAAATAGCTGAATAGTTACGGTTTTTTTAGGGCTGGCCAATTTAAAGGCATGAATGAGGCTGTTGTTTTATTATCTTTTCATTCATTCTCTGAGTTATGCTCAAAAACCATGAGGCTCCCATAGTTTCTGCTACAGCTAAAGCTGATTTGAATATGGGGTTATACCTCGGAAGGTTATAAATTGAGTTTTTTTTCGGTGAGCAATGAGCATCAAGAGCAAGGCGTGAAGGCTCATCGTAGCTAGCTATTGCGAGCCTACGGAAGAACACAGATATTTGATGTTCATGGCCATTGAAAAAAACTGCCATTTGTGGCCTTTCGAGGTATAAACAAAAGGAATAAAAAAGATTAGGAAAGAATAAATCAGGAACATCCGAAATATTTCCAGAAAATAATTATTCTCCTAATATAGAGATTGGGCAAAAATACACTATAAAAAAATACTATTTTATTTTGCATATTCCACTGCCCTTGTTTCCCGAATAACAGTTACCTTGATCTGCCCCGGGTAAGAGAGACCTTTTTCGATTTTTTTGGCAATATCTTTGCAGATTATGTAAGACTGATCATCACTAATGGTCTTGCCTTCTACCATTATCCTGATCTCACGTCCAGCTTGAATTGCATATGTTTTGTTTACACCCGGCGTTGACATGGCAATATCTTCCAGATCATGCAAACGTTTTACGTATGACTCCAGCATCTCCTGACGCGCACCAGGCCTTGCTCCGGAAAGAGTATCTGCAGCCTGAACCAGGACAGCTAAAATAGAATCGGGTGGTATATCTTCATGATGCGCATGAATTGCATGTATCACTTTCTCGTCTTCACCATATTTTCTAGCCAAATCAGCGCCAATAACGGCATGGGGGCCTTCCACTTCATGATCAACAGCCTTCCCAATATCATGCAACAAACCTGCTCGTTTTGACTGTTTAACATTTAGACCAAGCTCGGCTGCCATTATTCCACATATAAAAGAGACTTCCCTTGAATGTAGAAGTACATTTTGAGCATAACTGGAACGATACTTTAATCTTCCAAGTAATTTAATGAGTTCAGGATGTAATTCATGAACCCCAATATCAAAGGCCGTTTGTTCCCCAACCTCAACAATAGAAGCATCAAGATCTTTAGATATTTTATCAACAATTTCCTCAATCCTGGCGGGATGAATCCGGCCATCCTCAATCAATTTTTCAAGAGCAATCTTGGCGACCTCCCTTCTGATTGGATTAAACCCTGATAATATAACAGCTTCGGGAGTATCATCAATAATCAAATCAATACCTGTGGCCGCTTCAATCGCCCGTATATTTCTACCCTCTCTCCCGATAATACGGCCTTTCATCTCATCATTAGGTAAATTAACGACTGATACCGTCTTTTCGGCAACATAATCTCCGCTATATCTTTTTACTGCCAATGAAATAATTTTCTTGGCCTTGCGATCAGCCTCATATTTTGCTTCATTTTCAATCTTGCGCATCAATTTTGCTGCATCATGCTTGGCCTCTAACTCCATAGATTTAATAAGGATTTGTTTGGCCTCTTCACGGGATACTCCAGCTATTTTCTCTGTCTTATTGATTTGTTCAGCTATAAGTCTTTTATATTCAGCCTCTTTCTTGAAGATATCACTTTCCATACGATCGATTTTTTTTTCTTTGTCTCTTGTCTTGTGTTCTCGTTTTTCTAGAGACTCAATCCTTTTACCTTCTTGTTCTTTTTTGAGAGATAAACGCTTTTCCTGTTTTTTTATCTGTTCCTTTTGACCTTTGGTTTCCTTTTCAAAGTCCAGCTTCATCTGGTATAGCATATCTTTTGCCTGTAAGTTGGCTTCTTTTATTATATTTTTGCCTTCCTTATGAGAATCTGTCAAAATTGTCTTAGAATAATTTTCTATAGATTTAAACCTGCTTTCCATACTCTTTTTGTGCAAAAAGAAACCCAAAGGAAGCCCTAATATTAGGCCCAACATAAGGAGACCTATAATTTGTATTACTGTCATCATAAGGAAACAAACTCCATTTTACCCACTAATATTATGCTTGATCTTGAAAATAAACAGAGATTATAGATTGAGATCTTTGAAAAAGGTTCAATTTCGTTTAGGTTCAAGGAAGGCCTTGTGCAGGTCTCAAATCCCCTTCTTTATCATCAATAGGGATATCAATCTCATCAGTATTCAGGCTTATCGTTTACGGCTAATGGATGTATGCGCAAGGAACAAATACCTACAGAATGAATATTAATTATCCTGCTAAAATCATTTTCCTGGAATCGCGCGAAAAAAAAGAAGGATAACAAAAGTCCAGCAAGATATATAACCTATTTGACACACCGTTCAATAAAAGCATCAGTTTATACATTCGAGCCAGTTCGAAAACATTCAATTTTTCCAAGGTCAAGAAAAAAAATATCCGGCAGAGGAGGGTCCTTAAAACGATAATTAAATCTGAGCCGGACTCTGACATTAGCCAAAAATATTCGTTTTGAAACTGGCTCTTTGAATTATTTTTTAACCCAAATCTTTTTAAGTAGTGCCTGAACGAAAACTTTTAATTTCCCCAATTTCTGCATCAGTCTCAAATTTTAATCCTCAAAATATTTAATGTATTCCTGCTGTTAAAATTTTCGCCTTCCTTAATTTTGGAAAATTTTTCTAGTTTTCGTTCGGGTACTAAATAGAATTCAATAACGTCCTGTTTTATTAGCATTTATTGAATTTGGTTTTAATGTCATTAATTTTATCAATTTTATCAATTACTTTACTCGTCCGCCTTTCTATATCCTCTTTCAAATTATCATGCTTTTGCAATACCTCAAAATATTCCCGCGTAATATCAAATATAGCTAAAATAGCAGTTTTAAGGTCTGAAATTCCATGCACATTTTCCTTGATCTCACAACATTTATCGTTTACAAGACAAGCAATTTTGTTAATATCCTCATCTGGTATCTCGCTTTTGAGAAGATATTCATGATCAAGAATTTTAATTCTAACCGGTTTTTCTACCATATGATATAAAAATACCTAATATATCTCTAAATACCTTCAAGCTTCTCTAAAAGAGATGAAATCCGTTGTTTTGCTTCTTCCCTGTCAGATTTATATTTTTCAATTTCGCTATTTAAATCCCCAATTTTAACCTCTTGAAGATCAAACATTTCAGTTAACGACCCATTTTCACTTCTTAACTCCGTTACGACCCTGATTAATTTATCGATCTTTTCTTCCATAATCTGGAATTGATCTATCTGTTCGTAGGAATCCATATCTCTCCTAAAATATTATGTTTATCCTGAATTAAGCAATTTTTTACTCGATATATATATCTTAAATACACATAAAGCATTTTAAAGCCCTATATGTATATTTAATCA
>Ga0209345_10006615_pt1 | contig 10467 bp, 6 predicted proteins | sample Cruoilmetagenom7_FD_187294 | JGI IMG/M metagenome (GOLD analysis project Ga0209345, IMG submission 187294) | Oil polluted marine microbial communities from Coal Oil Point, Santa Barbara, California, USA - Sample 7 (SPAdes) (version 2) | ecosystem: Environmental > Aquatic > Marine > Oil seeps ... | reverse complement strand
GGCGCGTTGATTCATCGGGAACATGATGACCTCGCGAATATTCGCCTCATCAGCCAGCAACATCACGATCCGGTCGATACCAGCGGCACAACCACCGTGGGGGGGTGCGCCGTATTTGAACGCGTTAACCATTCCGCCAAAGCGGTTTTCCACTTCTTCCGCACCGTAACCGGCAAGTTCAAAAGCTTTGAACATGATCTCAGGCTTGTGGTTACGGATCGCACCGGAAACTAATTCATAGCCGTTGCAGGCAAGGTCGTACTGGTAGCCAAGAACTGAAAGCGGGTCACCGTCCAGCGCGTCCATCCCACCCTGAGGCATGGAAAACGGGTTATGGGAAAAGTCGATCTTACCGGTTTCTTCATCGGCCTCATACATTGGAAAGTCGACAATCCAGGCAAAAGCAAAGCGGTTTTCGTCGATAAGGCCCAGCGCCTCACCAATCTCTGTGCGGGCACGGCCAGCGACCGCCTCAAAAGCAGAAGGCTTGCCGCCAAGGAAGAACGCTGCATCGCCACGCCCAAGGTCGAGTTGCTGACGGATCGCCTCTGTCCGCTCGGGGCCGATGTTTTTGGCCAAGGGACCAGCGGCTTCCATACCGTTTTCACCATCGCGCCAGAAAATATAGCCCATTCCTGGCAATCCTTGCGCCTGTGCAAAGGCATTCATCCGGTCGCAGAATTTACGGCTGCCGCCACCGGTGGCAGGGATGGCGCGAATTTCCGTACCTTCCTGCTCCAGCAATTTGGCGAAGATCGCAAAGCCCGATCCTGCAAAATGCTCGCTCACAATCTGCATCTTGATCGGGTTACGCAGGTCAGGCTTGTCGGTGCCGTACCAGAGAGCTGAATCGCGGAACGAGATTTGCTCCCATGTCTCGTCAACTTTGCGCCCGCCACCAAATTCCTCAAAAACTCCGCTGATCACAGGCTGGATCGTGTCAAAAACGTCCTGCTGGGTCACAAAGCTCATCTCAAGGTCAAGCTGGTAGAAATCGGTAGGTGAACGGTCAGCACGCGGGTCTTCATCCCTAAAACACGGTGCTATCTGGAAATATTTGTCAAATCCCGACACCATGATCAGCTGTTTGAATTGCTGCGGCGCTTGCGGAAGTGCGTAAAATCTGCCGGGGTGCTGGCGTGACGGTACCAGAAAGTCGCGCGCGCCTTCCGGACTGGAGGCTGTGATGATTGGCGTCTGGAATTCCTTGAAACCCGTACCCCACATGCGCTGCCGCATTGACGCCACAACATCAGAGCGCAAGATCATGTTGTGTTGCAGTTTTTCGCGGCGCAGGTCGAGGTAGCGGTATTTTAACCGGGTTTCTTCGGGATATTCCTGATCCCCAAAAACGATCAGGGGCAGTTCATCGGCAGCGCCTAACACTTCCATGTCACGGATGAAAACCTCGATTTCACCGGTTGGCAGCTTTGAATTTATCAGGCTTTCGTCACGCGCCTTTACCTCGCCATCAATGCGAATACACCACTCGCTGCGCACGTTTTCAACATCAGCAAAAACCGGGCTGTCAGGGTCACACAACACTTGCGTGACACCGTAATGGTCGCGCAGATCGATAAACAGAATGCCGCCGTGGTCGCGCACGCGGTGTACCCAGCCGGAAAGACGAACAGTCTCTCCAACATTGGCTTTGGTCAGTTCGGCACAGGTCTGGCTGCGAAAGGCGTGCATCGGGTATTCCCTCGAGGGTAGTGAAAGCTTCGCGCCGATACACATTGCGCACGCCCGGAAGTCAAGGTCACAGTGAAAATTGGCTGTATTTTTGGGCGTTCAAATCCGGGTTTAACTCAGAATATTAACCAAAAAACACTAGAGCTAGACAGGAAGGCCATGTTTTCACTAATATTTTACAAGGAAGCGCGCTGAATCCGGGCAATACTCGAACATAAGTATCGGTTATGTTTAGGGGGATGATATGTGGGAAGCTCTCTTTGTACGAATGCTAAAGCAGCTAATTCGGCACGGTACGCTGGATTTGCAACTTCCAAGTGGCCGCAAGGAACGGTTCGGAGATGGGGACGGATCTGGCGTTGTTGCCCAGATTACTGACCCCAGCCTGCCGCGCCGTTTCATGATCAACCCGGAACTTACAATCGGGGAGGCCTATATGGAAGGCACCCTGAACATAGAAAACGACGACTTGCGCAGCTTTATCGCGCTCGGCATTCGGAATATGTCTGTCGGACGTGGTCATGGGCTGGAACGGTTTTTTGGCCCATTCCTGCGGTATGTCAGCCAATACAACCCAATGGGGCGCGCGCGCAGCAATGTCGCGCATCACTATGATTTGTCTGGTGCGCTGTATGACCTTTTTCTGGATGAGGATAAGCAATATTCCTGTGCCTATTTCCGTCATCCAGATGACACGCTCGAACAAGCCCAGATACAAAAGAAAGCCCATATCGCACAGAAACTATGTCTGGAACCAGGAATGCAGGTTCTTGATATTGGATGCGGCTGGGGTGGCATGGCCATAACACTGGCCAAAGACTATGGCGTGCACGTTGTTGGTGTCACATTGTCCGAGGAACAACATAAAGTCGCGCGCGCACGGGTTGATACTGCGGGCCTGAGCGAGCAGATCGATATACGCTTAACAGACTACCGCGCGTTGGATGGTAAATTTGACAGAGTAGTTTCCGTCGGAATGTTTGAGCACGTGGGCGTGCCGCATTACCGGGAGTATTTTAGTCACGTAAGCGACAGGCTGACGGACAACGGAATCGCATTGATACACACCATTGGGCGCGAATCGCCACCAGGACGCACAAGCCCCTGGGTACTGAAGTACATTTTCCCAGGCGGTTATGTCCCTTCGCTGTCCGAAGTAAGCAAAGCGATCGAGAAAGAAGGTCTCTGGACCACCGATGTTGAAGTTTGGCAAATGCATTATGCAGAAACGATAAAACATTGGTACACGCGTTTTATGGACAACATTGATAAGGCCCGGCTGATTTATGATGATCGGTTCTGCAGGATGTGGCGGTTCTATCTGATTTCAGCGGAGCTCACATTCAGACTCCACCGGCAGGTTGTTTTTCAATTTCAACTCACCCGCAAACAAGGCGTTGTTCCCTTGACCCGTGATTACATTTATCAAGACGATGAAAAACAGCACTGGCAGGCGGCAGAATAGATTTTCGGGCTAAATCAGATGCGCCCTTATCAGACCACGCAGCGAATTCCCCACAAACAATCGCTGAGCCCTTTTAATGTCGCGCTCTGTTAGTACTGCCTCTGCGGCCTCTCCTGCGTCCAGCAGTTTCTGCCGCAACACACCGGGAAGCAGACCACACGTAAGTGGTGGTGTAATCAGACCCTGCCCAAAATCTGCAAATACATTCGTTATTGTTCCTTCGCAGATTTCGTCCCGCTCGTTCAGAAAAATCAACTCATCCACACCATTCGGAAGGTTTGCACGGGCATTGTCGTAAAGCTGGCGCTCTGTGGTTTTCACTCGCAACCAGCGATCATCTGAGCGGAGCCTGTCCTTTGCAACCATAACACGCCAAACACCAACAGCCGATGATATTGGAAATACCTGAATGTCTAATTTACCCTTTAAATTCAATGTCATACGACATCTTTGAGTACCTTTCTCCGAAACAGCAGACAGGAAATGCTGCGCAGCATTTCTGTCAAACTCAATCCCAAAACCCTGTGCGCTCTTTTCCATTCGCGAAAGATGCAGATCAAGATTTTGAAACCCCAGAGCCGGATCAAACCCAAATGTTTCAATCAGCTTGAGGTCGGGGGGGAGATTTCTGCGTAGCGCGCTTTCCACAGGGCTTCCTCATATTCGCCATCGGCTGTGCTGTCCCAGACAACACCACCGCCAACATTAAGGCGTACCGAGCCACCGTCAAAGAGCGAAAGTGTGCGGATTGCTACGTTGAAACATGATGACCCATCGGGTGCCATCCAGCCAATTGTACCGCAGTATATTCCGCGTGGGTTTGGTTCCAGATCCCGGATTACCTGCATGGCACGATGCTTAGGCGCACCAGTCACCGAACCGCAGGGAAAAAGCGCGCGCAGGATATCAGGCAGTGATGTTCCTTCGTTAAGGTGCGCCGTTACGCGTGATACCATCTGATGGACTGTTGCGTAGCTATCAACACGAAACAATTCCGGAACTTTGACTGATCCGACTTTGGATACCCGGCTGATATCATTGCGCAAAAGATCAACAATCATGAGGTTTTCAGCTCGGTTTTTGGGGTCGTTCAGCAGCCAGTTGTAACGTTTATCATCTTCACCTGCTGTTATGCCACGCGGGATCGTGCCTTTCATGGGTAGCGTTTCAATACTACCCTCAGCAGTTGTGCGAAAGAAAAGCTCGGGGGAACGCGACAGAATTTCCGGCCCGACCCCCAGATCGACATGTGCGCCGTAACGCACCGGTTGGCGTGATGCCAAAAGACTGTAAAGTGCGTCAGAAGACCCTTTGCGGTTCGCCAAAATCGGAAAGGTCAGATTGGCCTGATAAATATCGCCCGCCCCGATCAACGCGCGAAGCTTGTCAAACGCCCGGTGATAGTCACTTGCCGCCCAAAGTGGCATCAACGAAGACAAGGCGGCCTCTCCCGCGCCAACACTTACTGAATCCGGGGCATCAAACACACCAAAAAGCAGCAATGGCGTGTCTCGGTCTTCTGGCAAGAGATGAGCAAGCTTAGGCATCAAGAGATAGCCAAGTTCGTAAGAACAATAGCCGGCAATCCAGCGTCCATCGGCTTGTGCCCTTGAAAGCGCGTCCAGAGCTGCAGGCACTTCGCTCGCTGCATGAGCCACGATCAACCGGTCCGGCGCACGGAAAACCGTGCCGGTTCCATCTGGTCCGTGGTCAAAAAATATCTGCGGCTGTGCCAAAATGAATCGCCTGATGCTACGTCACAGGGTGCTTCTAGTCTGCTTTTCACTGCTCTGCGCCCCTTAAATCCGACATCTGCGACGTGAGAACGGCAAAATGACTAGGTTGCGCTGTCTCGTTGGCTCTCCATACCCATTGACATCAGACGTGGCGTTTTACCTTGTTCGGCCTGGAATCCTGCTTTGTCCGACATTCCGCGCCAGTTTGCTGATATAAAAGATTGTGCAACAGCACCGCCCAATGTTGTGCCGGGTCCAAGAACGATAAACACATCAGGCATCAATTCGCGCGCGGCGGTTCGAATTGCTGCAGAAAAATCATAGGGTTCGACGACCTGATGCTGAAGCGTATAGGACCAGAGCGCACCAAGATCGCTTGACTTCGGGTACCAAAGCCCACCGCGACCGTCTATCAAAGGCAGCCTGGGTTGCTGAAACAGCGTTTGCGGCAGACGCCTTTGGCCTTCTGCGGCAATAGGCACCATCAATTCCGTGTGGAATGCCGCATGATTTGGCAACCGCATCGGGAAACGGTCCTGAACGCGGGGCGCTTGCTTTTCGAAGGCCTCCAACCCGGTTTCGTCCCCGGCAAGCACCAGCATACCACCAAGGTCGATAGAAAGGGCCAGTCTATGGTTCGCGCGATTGTCGATTTCAGACATGATTGCAAGGACTTCTGCACGTTTCCCACCCGGATCACGCCAGTCTTCATCTGTAACCGGATATATCAACTGACCGCCAACGCCCCGTTCATGCATCAGCGTTCCCATGGTGTTCACAACATCCAGACCCGCCATGGGCGACAAAGCCCCGGCACAGGCAAGCGCGATATACCAACCCATCGAATTTCCGGTGACGCCAATGATGTCAAACTTTTCTGCGCTGATTGAAAGGAAGTCCGCGTAGGCGCAGGCATAGATCAAGGGCGAAGCATTGTCGCCCCGTGTATGGTGCGGTCCCGAGAACCGGGCTGCATTGTCCAACTTGCTTACCGCTTCTTGTCCAAGCGCAGTGCGATAGCCATCAAATTCGCCAATGATCGCGGATTTAGTCGCGTGGTACTGCTTGAGATAGCCAAATTCGGATTTGTTATAGGTGCCACGCCCGGGGGCTACGACGACGGCGGTTTGTTTCATTTCGTCCCCCAAAGCTTTTCAGCAGCCTGAACAATGCTATCACAGGACGGCATCGTGACGGCATAAGCTGGACCTGTAGCAATAAAGCTGTCTTCAGCCGCAAGGCGCGCATTCGGCAACTTTGATTGGTCTGAAAGAAGCGTCATGACAGCTTCGGACACATTTCCACTTTGGCGGCATTCATCGACAACCAAAACCTTTTTGGCACCTTTTATCGCCTTGATAATCGCCTCTTCAGGCAATGGTAACAGCCAGCGCATATCGATAATTTGTGTCTGAATACCTTTTTCCGCCAGTATCTTAGCGGCCTGTTGGCTGAGGTAATGACCATTTCCATAGGTCACAATCGCCAAAGGCCCATCGCCTGTTACGCCAACCTCACCCAGCGCAATCCGCTCATCCGGTGCGGGGTACGTTCGCATCCATCCACCATCTTTTGCGTCGTACAAATCGCGCATCGGGTAAAGTGCGATGGGCTCCACAAACACCACAACACGCTGCTCTTCCCGCGCAAGACGTACGCATTCGCGCAGCATTTTTGCGGCATCCGCCCCGTGGCTTGGAACCGCCACAATCACACCCGGAATATCGCGCAGAACTCCTAGTGAATTATCGTTATGGAAATGACCACCAAACCCTTTTTGGTACCCAAGGCCTGCGATACGCAAAACCATTGGGTTGGTGAATTGTCCGTTGGAAAAGAAAGACAGCGTCGCAGCCTCACCCCGAAGCTGATCTTCAGCATTATGCAGGTAGGCAAGGAACTGGATTTCCGGCATCGGGATGAAACCATTGTGCGCCATTCCTATAGCCAAGCCCAATATGGATTGCTCATCCAGCAAAGTATCAATAACCCGGTCGACGCCGAACCTGTCACACAGTTTTTGCGTGACGCCATAAACGCCACCCTTTCGACCGACGTCTTCGCCCATCAGCGCGATTTCACCATGTTCCAACATCAGATCTGTCAACGCCCAGTTTATCAGGCGTGACATATGCTGAGGTTCAGACATAGCGCGCATATCAGAGCCGAATGCGGCTTCGCGGGCTTCATCCGACGGGCCATTTGTCGGTGTGCAACTGCGTTTTGGTGGGACAATGCTGGCCATTACCTCGGACGCGGTTTTCAGGCGTGGTCGAGTAATTGCTTCGGCAGCGACGCGCGTGCATTGCGCCTCTGCGTCGTCATAAATTGAAAGCACCTCATCTGCGCTCAGAACACCTGCATCGATCAGCAATCGGGCTGAATGCAACAACGGGTCGTCCGATTCCCAAGTCTCGAAGGTTTCTTTCGCAAGGTAAGTTTGCTGCATATCAGAGCCCGCGTGGCCATAAAGCCGAACAAAGCTAAGGTGCAGAAACGCCGGTTTTCTGCGAGTGCGGACATATTCTGCTGCAGCTTTCGCTGCGCAGAAAGTATCATACAAATCAAGCCCGTTTGCGTGAAAGTACTTCAACCCCGGGCGGTGTTCAAAATTTGCAGCAACCCAGCCGCGCGGGGTGCGCGTTGAGATGCCTATCCCATTGTCTTCACATACAAAAAGAAGCGGAAGTGGTACGGATTGAAACGAAGTCCAGCAAGCCGTATTGATAGCCCCTTGCGCGGTGGAGTGATTGGAAGAAGCATCCCCGAAAGAACACATGACAATACTATTGTCGTTTAGAATTTTATGCTCCGGCGCGTGCCGTCTGGCAAGGCCAATCGAATAGGCGGCACCCACAGCTTTTGGCAGATGGCTGGCAATAGTCGAGGTTTGTGGCGGGATCATAAGGCTGTGTGACCCCAGCACCTTGTGCCGCCCGCCGGAAATCGGATCTTCCGTTGATGTGGCAAAGCTTAGCAGCATATCCCACGCGGGCGTTGTTCCCGGCACCTGCGCGCTACGCCGGGTCTGAAACGCGCCATCCCGATAGTGAAGGAACGCCATATCATCCGGGTTAAGGGCGGAAGCGACGGCAGCCATCCCTTCGTGCCCGGAGGACCCAATTGTATAGTACCCCTGCCCCGCCGCCTGCATTTTACGCGACGTTCGGTCGAGGTTGCGGCTCAGACATTGCGCGCGGAAGATCGCGACCGCCTCGGTCGGTAAAAGGGGGCCGTTTGGTGCAGCCCCTTTTGGAAAACCTCCACGTTTTACGCGGGTCTGAAATGCCTCGTGGACGATATCAGCACGATCCATAGATCAACCTTATTCTTCAATGCAGCCCAAAACTTCAGTCTTACAGGAAAGGCCCTAGAAAAACGCCTGTAGCCCGGTTTGCGCGCGCCCCAGGATAAGGGCATGTACATCATGTGTGCCTTCGTATGTGTTTACCGTTTCAAGGTTAACCATATGACGGATCACCTGAAATTCCAGGCTGATCCCGTTACCACCATGCATGTCCCGCGCCATTCGGGCGATATCGAGCGCCTTACCGCAGTTGTTACGCTTCATCATTGAAATCATCTCCGGTGCGGCATTCGCTTCGTCCATCAGTCGGCCAACGCGCAAAGACCCTTGCAGGCCAAGCGTGATCTCTGTCTGCATATCCGCCAGTTTTTTCTGGTAAAGCTGTGTGCCCGCGATTGGTTTGTTAAACTGCTTACGGTCAAGGCCGTATTGCCGCGCAGCATGCCAGCAGAACTCGGCCGCACCCAATACACCCCAACTGATGCCATAACGCGCGCGATTAAGACACCCAAACGGACCTTTCAGACCTTCGACATTGGGCAACAAGGCGTCTTCGCCCACTTCGACGTCTTTCATCACAATCTCACCGGTCACCGAAGCCCGCAGTGAGAGCTTATTCGCGATCTTCGGTGCCGAGAGACCCTTCATGCCTTTTTCCAGCACGAATCCTTTGATCTTTCCGCCATGTTCTTCGGACTTTGCCCAGACAACAAAAACGTCAGCGATAGGTGCGTTTGAAATCCACATTTTTGAGCCGTTCAGCACATAGCCACCAGCAACTTTCTTCGCGACAGTTTTCATGCTTGCAGGGTCGGAACCTGCGTCAGGTTCTGTCAAACCAAAGCAGCCGACAAATTCGCCGGTGGAAAGTTTTGGCAGGTATTTTTTTCTTTGTTCCTCAGTGCCATAAGCATAAATCGGATACATCACCAAAGAACTTTGCACAGACATCATTGAACGATATCCACTATCAACACGCTCTACCTCGCGCGCGACGAGTCCGTAGCTCACATAGCCAGCACCAATGCCGCCGTATTCTTCGGGAACAGTGACGCCGAGCAAGCCCATTTCACCCATTTCTCTGAAGATTTCCGGGTCTGTTTTTTCTTCCTCAAAAGCTTCGAGAACGCGTGGTTGAAGCTTTTCCTGCGCATAAGAACGCGCGGAATCCCGGATCAGCCGTTCGTCTTCGGTCAATTGGTTGTCAAAACGAAAAGCGTCTTCCCAGTCAAAGGTTTCAAGGTTCGGTTTGCTTTGCGGAGCCAGGGCCATTTTATTACCTCTTAAGTCAGTTTGGTCAGGGCTTGCGCAATGCGGCGGCAGCCCTCTTTCAAATCAGAAGTTGCGTATGCGTAGGAAAGGCGAAAATATCCGGGAAGGCCAAAAGCGCGCCCGGGAACCAGCGCGACATGCGCATAATCAAGAATGTAGCGACACACGTCAGCGTCGGTTTCCAGAACCTCGCCTTGTGGCGTGGCCTTGCCAAAAACACCGCTGCAATCAGGAAATGCGTAGAAGGCGCCACCGGGGACTTCGCAACTCAGGCCTGGCATAGTGTTCAAAGCGCCAACAACAAGATCGCGTCTTTCACGGAATGCTTCTGCACGTTCGGCCAACAGGTTCTGAGGCCCCTCAAGTGCCGCAAGTGCCGCCGCTTGTGAAATGGAAGACGCACCAGAGGTCGACTGCCCCTGTACCGCAACCATTGCTTTGATCAGGTCGATGGGCCCGATTCCCCAACCTAGCCGCCAGCCCGTCATGGCATAGGCCTTGGACACGCCATTCACGATAAGCGTCCGGTCAGCCAGATCAGGCGCAGCTGCGCGGAACGAAGTGAATGGTTCATAAGTGATATGTTGGTAAATCTCGTCCGCAACGATCCAGACATGCGGATGTGCACGCAAAACATCTGCCAATGCTTCAAGATCAGCGCGGGAGTACATCGCGCCAGAAGGGTTGCCCGGCGTGTTCAGCATCAGCCATTTGGTATCGGCTGTGATCGCGTCTGAAAGCTGATCCGGTGTCAGACGGAAACCTGTGTCGGCACCACATTCTAATGGCACAACCGTTGCCTCGCAAAAGGCAACCATATCAGCATAGCTCGTCCAATAAGGAGCAGGCAGGATCACCTCGTCACCCGGATTTACGGTCGCTTGAAACGCATTTGACAACACTTGCTTGGCACCTGTTGACACGATGATTTCACTCGCCTCCGGCGTATATCCGGAAAAGCGGGTGGCATCTGCTGCAATCGCGGCCCTTAAGGC
>Ga0209345_10006614_pt1 | contig 10467 bp, 8 predicted proteins | sample Cruoilmetagenom7_FD_187294 | JGI IMG/M metagenome (GOLD analysis project Ga0209345, IMG submission 187294) | Oil polluted marine microbial communities from Coal Oil Point, Santa Barbara, California, USA - Sample 7 (SPAdes) (version 2) | ecosystem: Environmental > Aquatic > Marine > Oil seeps ... | reverse complement strand
AATTCGAGACAACTCCACCACATCAAATCGATGCTTTATCCATCCAACCGAGGCTGCCAAAAATACCCACCAGGCCAAGCTACCAGCCACAACAGCTAACACCAGTACCATCGCGTCAAGAGATCCCCGCACCTCAACGAACGATCCAACACCACTGAAAATCGCAAATAATCCAAGCACCGCCCCCGGGTTCGTCACGGTCAGAAAAAATGTCCGCGAAACATCCCATCCATAATCAGAAAAACTGGGTTGCACGACTTCCTCAACCCCTTCCTCAAGTCGAGGCGCGGCCATGAATAACCTGATCCCAAAAGCTATCAGAACCAGCCCGCCAATAACCTGTATCGGAATGCGGTAGTATGTGATCACTCCGGAGATTGCGCCAACCCCCAGCGCCGCAGCTAAAGCGATCAACCCATCTCCCAGGACCGCCCCCAGCCCAGCGGCCAAGCCTCCCCAGAAACCCCGCTCCAAGGAACGTTGAATACACAGCACATTGACAGGGCCAACTGGCGCCGCAACCAAAATACCAATAATAATTCCAACGGGAATGATCAGCGGATTGGGTATGAATTCCATCAAATGCTCTGCACCCGCAGCGCATCTGGCATCCACCAACTTGCTGTCACCTGCAAAACATCAAGTAATGCCAAATCATGCACGCAAAGCTGTTTCATATTGCCAATACAAACTCTCAAGCGATGATCAAAGCGCCCTGAGATTGCTCCCCCTATGTTCACCTAAGCCCGCCGCACCCTGAGCACACCAACCCACGATCTAAAAAAATGGCCCTCAAATGCTACTTTCCCGTCGCACTATTCCCCCAAACAAGATGATGAAACAGATTGCAAAAACAACATGTCTTTACCTTCTCCCACTGGTAATGGCTACTGCCATCCTTGTCCAATTCATCACCGCAAAAATAGTTTCTGCCACCTCCCCAATATCCGCCACCACTTCCCCACGTGGCAAGTCCCCCATCATGAAAGGAAAAAAACCCTCAGCCGAAATTGGTAAAGCTGCAAAAGGCCTCCCGACACCAGTTGCCGAAATGCGAGAAGCAATCCTCGCCGCAGCCCGGTCCGGGCAAATCGAAGAACTACTTCTCCCCATCCAGTGGAACGAATTGCCTCCGGATTTCGGCGACGGCCCCGCAAAGGACCCCGTTGCCCACTTCAAAGCAATCTCGGTTGATGGCCAAGGCCGGGAGATCCTTGCGATTTTGCAAAATATTCTTTCCGTTCCCGCTATTGTCGTGCGCGAAGGTCAAGACATAGAGAACAACCAAATCTTCATCTGGCCATACTTTGCACGCCTACCGTTCGCACGCCTCACTCCTGCTCAGAAAGTTTCTCTCCTGCGCATTCTGCCACGGGCTGAATACAGCGCTATGAAAAAGCTTGGGAAATACACCTACTGGTCTCTCACCATCGGAGCAGACGGCACCTGGCATGCATTTAGACCAGGCAAGACAACAGCAAATCAATGAGTTGCCAGCATCATCCTGCTTCGTAAAAACCTATCGGCGCACCATATGCCTGGCCGAGGATTTCACCATCCCAAACCACGCGCCGCCCCCGCACCACGGTGCCCACCGGCCATCCCGTGACCGCAACACCATCGAACGGCGACCATCCGCACTTACTCGCAATCCACTCATTGCGGATTGTCTCCCGGCGCTTCATATCCACCACCGTGAAGTCAGCATCATACCCAACCGCAATGCGACCCTTCGATTGAATGCCAAAGATCCGCTGCGGCCCATGGCTTGTCAGATCAACAAACCGTTCAAGCGACAATCGGCCGGCATTCACATGGTTCAGCATAATCGGCACTAACGTCTGCACCCCGGTCATCCCCGAATGCGATTTTGGGTACGCTTCATCTTTTTCAGCGCGTGTGTGCGGTGCATGGTCCGACCCCAGCACATCCACAACACCCTCATTCAATGCCTGCCAGATGCGGGCTCGATGCCGCTCGTCTCGCACCGGCGGGTTCATCTGCGCGTAAGTGCCAAGCCGCTCATAGCAATCAGGTGCCACCAGCGTCAGATGATTGGCCGTCACCTCGACCGTTGCCCACGCCTTATGCTGGGCTAGATATTCCATCTCATCACCCGTTGAGATATGCAGCACATGCACGCGACGCCTATTCTTTTCGGCCAATTCTACCAACCGCCGCGTGGCAATCATCGCGGCTTCAGGGTCCCGCCACTCTGGATGAGACGTCGGATCATTGCGTCGCCGAACGTCCGCGCGCGCGATCAGCCGATCTTCGTCCTCGGCATGAAACGCTGCCCGTCGTCCAAGCTGCGCAATAATCCGGTCCAAAGAAGGTTCATCGTCAACCAACAAATCACCCGTCGAGGACCCCATGAACACTTTCATCCCGGCCGACGCCTCAAGCCGTTCAAGCTTTGGGATCTCGTCAATGTTCTCGCGCGTTCCGCCCACGTAGAAAGCGAAGTCACAAAACATCCGGTTTCGCGCCAAAGCCACCTTGTCCGCCAATGCTTCAGCCGAAGTCGTCAACGGCACCGTGTTTGGCATTTCAAAAACACTGGTTACGCCACCGAGCACTGCCGCACGGCTTCCTGTCTCCAAATCTTCCTTGTGCTCCAGTCCCGGCTCGCGAAAATGCACTTGGCTGTCGATAACGCCGGGCAGGATATGCAAACCCGCACAATCAATAAACTCAGCCGCCGTCACATTTCCCAATTGCCCGATTGCAACAATCCGCCCATCATGGACAGCAACATCGCGCACCCCGGAGCCATCGTGGTTGACGACCACACCACCCTTTAAAACCAGATCGTATCCCTCAGACATTGCAGCTCTCCTTAGTCTTGTTGCAACCCTCAACCACACCGCTTATGTCCATGTATCATTGACACCAGATGGGCCACCCATGCCAACCGCTTTAAACTGCCTTCTACCAGACCGCGCCGTCATCTGCGTCACCGGCGTTGACGCAGTTAAACTTCTTGATGGCCTAGTTACAAACTCCTTGAGCAAACTCGATGACGTTCCCGCCATCCACACGGGCCTGCTAAGCCCACAGGGAAAGATCCTCTTTGACTTCTTTTTGATCAAAGACAGCACCCAACCTGAACCGGCTTTTCTTATCGATACCAGTCGAGACCAGATAGCCGATCTGATCAAACGCCTGACATTTTATCGTTTGCGCGCAAAAGTCCAATTCGAGGATATATCCGAAGAGTTCTCAGTTGCCGCAACCTGGCTCCCAAATACTTCAGGCGCTACCACCGGCACAGTAGAATCCAGCAAAATTACAGGAATAAGCACCTACCCCGATCCGCGCCACCCATCACTTGGCACCCGCACGATCTACCCCGTAGGCTCATCAAGCACGCCTGAGCCCGAACTGCCTGGAATCCCCGCCTCACTGGCCGATTATCAAGCCCATCGCATTGCCCTTGGCATTCCCGATGCGGGTGCCGATTATGCCCTCTCCAGCACTTTCCCGCACGAAGCGATGTATGATCAGCTCCACAGCGTAGACTTCAAAAAAGGTTGCTTTATCGGCCAAGAAGTCGTCAGCCGAATGCAACATCGCGGCACAGCTCGCAAACGCATCATACCAATCCAGGCCATTATAGACCCAGGAACCGATAAAACCGGCGAGGCTCAAATAAAAGCCGAGCTCAATCTGATACCCAACGCATCAATTACCGCTGGGCAGGCCACCATCGGTACAATAACCTCCGTCTCTGGACATCTCGGCATGGCCCTCCTGCGGCTCGACCGCGCCAATGAAGCTCTCGCCAAAGGCGATAAACTGCAATCCGGCAGCCAGGAAATTACAATCCTCAAACCCGACTGGGTCGAGATCGATATTTCCACCGGACAACGCACAACCCCACTGATCTCGATGGAATAGCCATGCCACCTACGGAAACAGAAAACCCTGAGAGCAATCAGCTACGCTGCCCCTGGCCCGGCATCAACGATCCGATCTACACGCGCTATCACGATGAGGAATGGGGCGTACCAAAAACCGACAGTATCGCGCTGTTTGAAAAGCTGATACTCGAAGGCTTTCAATCGGGCTTGTCATGGCTCACAATTCTGAAAAAGCGGGACAACTTCCGAGCAGCATTCCACGGGTTCGCGCCCAAGCGGATCGCCCGTTACACTGATAAAGATGTGGCCCGGCTGATGAACGATGCCGGCATCGTGCGCAACCGGCTGAAAATCAATGCCACCATCGACAACGCCAAAGCAATGCTGGCATTGAGCACTCACACATCCCTCTCGGACTTCCTGTGGGGGTTTATAGACGGCCGCCCGATAATCAACCGGGCCAAAGCCTTCAAAGACGTCCCCAGCCAAACCGAACTCTCAAAAACGATCTCAAAAGCATTGAAGAAAGAAGGTTTCCGGTTCATTGGCCCAACGACGGTCTATGCCTTCATGCAGTCCACCGGAATGGTCAACGACCACCTCATTTCCTGCCCTCAACATGCGGCATGTGCCAAGTTGCAACGCACCCTGCCTAAAACGCATAATGTCTGAAAACGTCCCCCGATCAACCTCAGCCTTTTGATATCCCTCAACAAACACTGGACAAACACTGGCCCAAAATGCCCTCGACACCTTCACACCCCCCGAAACCCTCAAAACCAAAGCCTCAACCAATCCGCGCGAAAGAGCCCCCCCGCGCCTGGCAACGCATGCTGTCAGGCCGCAGGCTCGATCTCCTCAATCCTTCCCCCCTCGACATTGAGATTGAAGACATTGCCCACGGCCTCTCACGCGTTGCTCGCTGGAATGGCCAAACCATTGGCGAATATCCATTTTCAGTGGCTCAACACAGTCTCGTCGTGCTCGACATAGCCAACGCCCTCAACCCCAACTGGCAAGCTCGGTGGCAACTCGCAGCCCTCCTGCATGATGCACCAGAATATGTTGTCGGAGACCTCATCAGTCCTTTTAAAGCGGTCCTCGGTTTGGACTATAAAGCTTTCGAACTTCGCTTGCTTGACGCCATTCATCGCCGCTTTGGAGTTCCAGAAACGCTTCCAGAATCGGTTGCTAAATCGATCAAAACTGCCGACACAATCGCCGCGTTTTTCGAGGCAGTAGGTCTCGCTGGCTTTGAACACGATGAAGGCCAACGCTATTTCGGCACCCCGCCCCGGCTGTCGGCCAAGCTACAATCAACCCTTGAAGCCCTCACCCCTTGGCCCACTGCAATCGCGCAAGCTCGGTTTGTCGAACGCTTCACATCACTCGTAGCCGCCCTATAAAGCGATTCCGATTTGGAACGGACACATTCTAAAATCTCGTTCTAAAACCTCGTTCAAACTCTTTTGCACCCCGCAAACGTTACCAAACCGCAATATTCAACACACAATTTGCATTGGAAAATAAGATGGAGTTTTATCATCTAAAACAACACTATACGGATAATGATACCCATTAAAGACATATTCGGAACAACAGTTGTTCCGAATATCGCCACGTTCGCCGTTATCTTGCACCTTGTCTGATCGCAACGGGAGAGACGAGATGACGATGGATGCCCGCTTTGGCGGATTGGGGGAAGAGGCAATGGCCGAAAAAGTATTGCCGCCACGAATGCGTCGAGAGACGTCAACAATCGAGGTTGGCTTAAGCGCTGCGATCATCGCAGTTCGTGATAACGAACCTGAAGTGCTAACGGTAAGGTCTGAGCAAGATACAAAAGCGCCCTACGACGCTTTACCCTTCGGATCGTTTTCGCCGATCGATCACAGAACCCTTGAAAGAGGCCTGCGGGCCTGGGTGCAAGAGCGCACCGGCTTGGCACTTGGCTACGTCGAACAACTCTATACGTTCGGTGATCGTGGCCGCTCAGCCGTAGCTGACGACAAGAGCCCTCATATCGTTTCCATTGGTTACTTGGCGTTCACTCGCCCTGAATTACATGGCGACATCGGTCCTGCCCGCTGGCGCAGTTGGTACGATTTCTTTCCTTGGGAAGATTGGCGCAACGGCAAGCCAAGCCTCTTATCGGACATCCTTGAACCCAAGCTGATTGAGTGGGCCAATAGATCGGCAACCACCGCCACCACCTCACGACCGGGCGATCGCCATCAGCGATTGCGCATAACCTTTGGCATGGATGGCGGCAGCTGGGATGAGGAAAAAGTCCTGGAGCGCTATGAGCTGCTCTACGAGGCTGGGCTTGTCGAAGAATCCTACCGCGACGGCCAAGAAGCGGCATCGGAATGGGGCATCCCCCAGAACCTCGGCGCGCCAATGCACTTTGACCACCGCCGCATCCTTGCGACGTCCATCGGGCGAACGCGCGCAAAGATAAAATATCGCCCTGTGGTGTTTGAACTGATGCCAAGCGAGTTCACTTTGTTTGAGCTACAAAAAACGGTCGAGGCTATTCTGGGCCCCCACCTTCACAAGCAGAATTTCCGCCGCCTCGTTGAAAGCGCAGGCTTGGTCGAAACAACCGGTGAAGTCCGTGCAAAAACTGGTGGCCGCCCCGCAAAGCTCTATCGGTTCCGCCGCGAAGTCCTCTTGGAACGCCCGGCCCCCGGTGTCCGCGTCAAACCCAGTCGCGCATGAGACCATATTGGGTCCATGCTCGAAATCTATTTGCAACTGACCTCAGAATGGCGAGAGATCCAAACTTAAAACTCAGCTGAGTATCAGGCCGGGAGACAACTCTCGAGCCTGATGCTAGAGCGGCATACCTCGCACCTGCGACATCACCATCAAAAGTCGAGCAATGCACTGGAAATCCTCCGCTTGAGCGCCTATTATATAAAATAGAAACTATACTCGAACTGAGCACAAAGCGAACAAGCCAGCCTATGGGTTGAGCCGCCCCATTAATACTCAAAACGAGCATATCGATGCGGCAAGACAAAGGGGAGCCCGAAATATGGCCCAGCCAAATATGGTCCAGACTACGACACTCATCGACCAACGTGAAAAAATGTCCTCCGCGCCTGCGAAAATCGCGCGCCAATCTGACATCATTCCGGAGTTCACACCTGAACTAGCTCGTGAGATGGAACCCCTCTATGCGCGCATCAAACACGCAGTCACGCCACTAGAGTGGCCACACTTTGCGCCGCTGATTAAAGCTATAAATACGCTCAAGAAAGAGCGTGATGCGGTCATCTTGGCTCACAATTACATGACGCCCGAGATCTTTCATTGCGTGGGCGATTTCCAAGGCGACAGCCTACAGTTGGCCAAGGAAGCAGCAAAAACCGAGGCCAAAGTCATCGTCCAGGCCGGTGTGCACTTCATGGCTGAAACGTCAAAACTAATGAGCCCCGACAAAACGGTCCTCATCCCCGATACTAAGGCTGGCTGCTCGCTCGCCTCTTCCATCACAGGTGACGACGTTCGAGCCTTGCGCGAAGCCTATCCCGGCGTACCGGTTGTCACCTACGTCAACACCAGCGCCGATGTGAAAGCTGAAACCGACATCTGCTGCACGTCCTCAAATGTCGTCCAAGTCGTCGAGAGCCTCGGTGTCCCACGTGTTTTGCTAATCCCTGACGAGTATCTTGCCCAGTACGTGCAAACTCAAACGGACGTCGAAATCATAACTTGGAAAGGACGCTGCGAAGTCCACGAGCAATTCACCGGCGCGGAGCTTGATGACATGCGCGATGCCTATCCAGGCATCAAGATCATCGCCCACCCCGAATGCCCGCCGGATGTTATTGCAGCATCTGACTACACAGGCTCAACCTCCGGCATGATCAGCTACGTCAAGGACAATCGTCCTCCGAAAGTTGTCCTTGTCACCGAATGCTCGATGGCCGCAAACGTCGCCGCTGAAACTCCGGACGTTGAGTTCGTCAAACCCTGCAATCTCTGCCCGCACATGAAACGCATCACCCTGGAAGGCATCCTTGATAGCCTCATCCATATGCACCACGAGGTGACCGTCGATCCAGCCATTGCGGAAAAAGCGCGCCGTGCTGTCGAACGCATGGTCAATTTGACCAACTGACGGACCAGCCAATCGGCGTATCGGCGAAATCCAATGCACCCTAAAATAGCTCCCCTAAAACCACCGGGCCCGGCAGTCGCATCGAGCGGCAACGGGCCCGGTACTATTATTCGCCGTGATGTGAGCGCCTAAATACCTCACCAAACCTGGAGCTGACATACCCGGAGCCGACCACCGCCAAGCTTTCCTGAAAATTATCATAACCAGTGCCGGAGCTACTCCGGACACCAGCAAAACCCCAGCAGTAGGCCACCGGTTGTCGCATCGCGAAGGGGCCGCCGCCCCAGGATCAAAATCCCATGACCGACGACCTCCCTTCTCCCGCAAAAATAGTAATTATCGGTGCTGGCTTAGCAGGGCTCTTCACCGCTTTGAAACTTGCCCCGCACCCAGTCACCTTGGTCGCGGCTGCCCCCCTTGGCGAAGGTGCTTCTAGTGCCTGGGCACAAGGTGGTATTGCGGCTGCAGTTGGCGAGGGTGACACCCCGGCAGCCCATGCCCGCGATACCATTAATGCCGGTGCCGGCGTTGTTGATGAGACAATTGCCAACATCGTGGCCAGTGAGGCCAGCGACCGTATCCAAGATCTTCTCACATATGGCGTCCCCTTCGATCGCGATTCCGAAGGTCATCTCGTGCTCTCTCGCGAAGCCGCCCATTCCGCCAGCCGCATCGTCCGTGTGGCAGGTGACGGTGCCGGTCAGGCCATAATGGAAGCGCTGATTACAACCGTCAGAAAAACGCCCTCCATACAGGTCCTTGAGGGCTATACCGCAAATGAATTGATCACTGCAGGCAATGATGCGGATACGGGGGCCGTCACAGGGCTCTATCTAACCCGCCGCGAAGAACCCGCCGCTCGTTACAAGCTCGAAAATGTCATGGCAGTCGTCCTGGCCACCGGCGGCATCGGCGCGCTCTATGCGCTAACAACCAACCCGCCCTACTCACGCGGCAACGGCATTGCCATGGGCGCGCGCGTTGGCGCCGTGGTGGCGGACGCTGAATTCGTCCAGTTCCACCCTACGGCCATTGATGTTGAATCCGACCCCGCCCCACTCGCAACCGAGGCGCTCCGTGGCGAAGGCGCCATCCTGGTCAATCAAGACGGCCACCGCTTCATGCAAGACATCCATCCTGATGCCGAACTTGGCCCCCGCGACGTGGTTGCCCAAGGTGTATTCCGCGAACTGCAAGCCGGCCGGGGCGCGTTCCTCGATTGCCGTGAAGCTATCGGTGACAAGTTTCCAAAACGTTTTCCCACCGTTTACAAGCGCTGCACAAACTCAGGCATCGACCCACTGACGCAGCCGATCCCGATCGCTCCCGCCGAGCACTATCACATGGGCGGATTAAAAACGGACATCAATTCCCGCACCACCGTTAGAGGCCTGTGGGCCATTGGCGAGGTGGCCGCAACGGGCCTTCACGGTGCCAACCGCCTGGCATCAAACTCTCTTCTGGAAGCGATTGTGTTTGCGGCCCGCACCGCCGAGGATATCGCAATCAATATCAAGAGCGATACACCGCACAAAGACTTGAGCGCAGCCACACTCAGCCGCGGAAAAGCGTCACATCTGCCAGATGACCAGGCCTGTGACACGGCTCTCCGCCTAATCCGCGCGACGATGACGAGCAATGTCGGTGTTGAACGCACGGCCACCGGCCTGCACACCGCATTGGAGACCCTCAAACACATTTATGACGGCGCCGATGGCGACATTGAAATCGAGAACGCCGCACTCACCGCGCGCTTTATAACCGAGGCTGCCCTACGCCGTAAGGAAAGCCGCGGAGGACATTTCCGCAGCGACTTTCCCGATACCGACCCCGCCCAGGCTAAAAGCCGCACCATGACGCTTGCCGGGCTAATGCTCCGCGACGGGCTTACCGCCAAAAGCTTGCTCTCAGAAGTGTTCAAACAAAGCCCAACATTGTTGGCAAACTCCGAACCTCTGGACAAAGAGCCCTTCAATCCCGAGCCATCGAACAAAACACCACACATTCAAGAACCACCGCACCCCGGCCCCAGCGGAAAGGATACCCCGTGACCCAGTCCAATTCTCCCTTAGCGACCAGCCAATCAGAACATCTCGCAGCCCCCCTGCCCTCATCCCCGGCAACCTCACTGACGCCGATCCCAAAACCGATAATCGACCAAGGCATTCTCGCAGCCTTTAGCGAAGACCTCGGCCTCGCGGGTGACTTGACAACCGACGCAATCATCAAGGCTGACTGGTCTGCCAAGGGCGTTCTCGCTGCTCGCAAGCCAGGCATCATGGCTGGATTGGCAGTTGCCGCTGCAGCCTTCCATTATCTCGACCCAGATATGTCGTTCACACCCAAACTAGCTGACGGCGCGCGAATAAATGCGGGTGATATCCTGGCCGAGATGTCTGGCAACGCCCGCGCTTTGCTGACCGCCGAACGCACGGCTCTCAATTACCTCGGCCGCATGTGTGGCATTGCCAAGAT
>Ga0209345_10006613_pt1 | contig 10467 bp, 4 predicted proteins | sample Cruoilmetagenom7_FD_187294 | JGI IMG/M metagenome (GOLD analysis project Ga0209345, IMG submission 187294) | Oil polluted marine microbial communities from Coal Oil Point, Santa Barbara, California, USA - Sample 7 (SPAdes) (version 2) | ecosystem: Environmental > Aquatic > Marine > Oil seeps ... | reverse complement strand
GAAACTTCCCCAAAAAAATCATTCAGAGTAAGTAAAGTCTTCTGCACAGGAAAAATGGAGCATTCAAAGTTATTCTAACTGGAGTAATCTTGGCAACACTCCCCTCCCCCCCAGTTTATCATCATAGCCACCTAATGTGCACTCATCTTACATATCCAATAACCCCACGATTGGCGAACCTAGCACGCAAGTCAATTATATCAGTGCAGACACAATACTCCTTCAAGTTGCAATCACCAATGGTCCATGCGCCTCAGTCTCGGTTCTTGTCTGCACCAAGGTTTTTTATCGATAAGAACGGACATTTTGGACATCACAGCTCATGTCTAACCGTGTCGAGCGAGTTAAGCGAAGCGCTGCTCGACTAAACAGAGTATTTCACACCCCTGCCCGCTCAATTCGCATATACAAATCCTACTTATGGCAAGCAGGTCGGCTAAACACACATCAAACCTCGAACTATCACGAGCATGAGCTTGTTGAGTTAACTTGAGGGCGAGCCCTGAATTACAGCTTCCGCGCAACACATATCTCTATTGCAATTTTGCATCACTCTACAGCCATTTTAGGCGACCCGCTTATTGGACATTCACAACACATAATAGTTGTGTACCATACAGTATGTAATCATATTAAGGAGAAAATTGGTGCACTATTTTGATAAGCTCTCGAAGGCAACTGCTTCGGCATCTGTGGCGGCATTACTGCTCGCCGCGGGCGCTCACGCCCAAGTACCAGGTGACGGGCAAGATACCACGACAGTAACTGAAAGCGCAGCAAGCGTACGGCGTCTGGGCGCGGTTACAGTTACGGCGCAAAAACGCGAGCAAAGCCTCCAAGATGTGCCAATCGTTGTGACTGCATTGTCTGGAGAGCTTCTTAATGATGCTGGCGTTCAGGATATCAAAGAACTGACAGTTGTCACACCTGGGTTACTTGTGACTTCGTCGTCGAAGCAAGCTAATACGACGGCCCGTATTCGCGGCGTCGGTACGGTTGGTGACAACCCTGGCCTCGAAAGCTCTGTGGGTGTTGTCGTAGATGGTGTACCTCGTGCTCGGAATGGAGTTTCATTCGGAGATCTCGGAGAGATAGAACGGATAGAAGTGTTGAAAGGACCTCAAGGAACCTTATTTGGCAAATCAACTTCCGCAGGCGTCATTAATATCGTTACAAAAAAACCGTCTGACGAGTTTGAGTCTATCTTCGAGGTCGGCATCGGTAACAAAGACTTCCTTCGTACCTCTGGAGAAATAACTGGACCACTGTCTGACACAGTAAGCGGTCGACTATATGGTGTCTATGAGGAGCGCGGCGGCCTTCTTGATGTAGAAACAGGTAATGGCCCTCGTACCAAAGATGAGACAAGCCAATATGACTTCTACTCTTTCCGAGGCCAACTTCTTTTCGAACCTTCTAGCGAACTCGAAATCCTTCTTTCAGCTGATTACACTAATCGCGAAGAAGACTGTTGTATGGGTGACTACATCTCTGTGGATCCCGCTCGTGGCCCACTGATCACACTATTGGCCAACGGCGACGGCGCTTCCGCTTTTCCAATAGACCCGTACGACCGTGTTGCCTTTGCTAACCGCGACGCCACGCAAACAATTGAAGACTGGGGCGTTTCAGCCAGTATTGAGTGGGAAACCAGCTTTGGTGATTTGACATCCATCACATCATATCGCGACTGGGAAAATGGCTCAGGTCAAGATACCGATTTCAGCGCGGCTGACCTTTGGTATCGTGATGATGAAACTTCCGTGGATACTTTTGCCACTTTCAGCCAAGAACTACGCCTTGCCGGTGCTACCGATAATATCGACTGGCAGGTGGGAGCCTTCTTTGCTAATGAAAGTCTGGATCGCACAGATTTCATTACATACGGCAATGACTACTTCTTCTACTTTCAGCAATTGCTGCTTGGCGCGAGCGGTGGTTTGTTCGATCTCGCAGCATTGCCAGGTGATATCTACACCGGTGAGGCATATGCAACCGCGGACGCCTACGAGCAAACGGCGGATACATACGCCATCTTTACGAATAACACGTTCAGCTTAACCGATCAGTTCGACTTAACTGTTGGTCTTCGTTACACAAAAGATGAAAAGACGCTGGAATCCGATTTCGACGGCAATGCAGGCAGCTGTGCTACAGCCTTAGCTGTATTAGGAGCCGCAAATGGATTGACCCCAACTCTTTGCTTACCTTGGACGAATGACAACTTTGTCGGTGTCAGTGCCACGCAAGATCGTTCTGATGAAGAACTGTCCGGTACGGCGAAAGGCTCATATCGTTTCAACGAGAACCTGATGTCGTACGTGTCGTATTCTCGGGGTTACAAGTCCGGTGGTTTTAACCTAGATCGCAGTCAATTCGGGCCAACAGATCCGCTGCCATTTCAGCCAAATCTGGATACCGGCTTTGATCCCGAAACGGTTGATGCTTATGAGCTCGGCTTCAAAAGCAATAATGCCGCAAATAGCTTATTCTTCAATGGTGCGGTATTTTATCAAGAGTATACTGATTTTCAGCTTAACACGTTTACGGGTACGAGCTTTATCGTGACATCTGTTCCTGGTGTGACCTCAAAGGGTGCAGAGTTTGATTTCAGGTATTTGCCTGAACAACTTGAAGGACTGACACTTCAGGGGGGGCTCGTCTACGCTGAAACCCAGTATGAAAATTTCGAAGCAATCGACTTTTTCGCCCCGCCGCGCCTGCCAGGAAGTACGATTTCGTACGCTCCTCGCTGGTCTGGCACGTTAGCAGCCACTTATGAGACATCTTTCATGAGCGACTGGGATGCGAGATTTAATGTGTCGAGCCGGTTCACTTCAAACTTTAACACAGGTTCTAATCTTGATCCTCTCAAAGAAGTTGACGATTTGGTATTGGTCAATGCGAGAGTGGGATTCTACAGCGAGAACTCACCGTTTGAGTTGGAGATCTGGGCACAAAACCTGTTTGATGAAGACTACTATGAGCTAGGTTTCGATACGCCGCTCCAAGGAACAGCTGCAACACAAACAGCACCGGGAACCGCTGTTGGCGACTTTCTATCGCCACCTTTGACATTCGGTGCAACGGCCCGTCTTCGTTTCTAATTTGTCTAATCACGGGGGTGCTGATCCGGCTCGCTGACTTTGCCTCAGCCGACTTGGCTCGGCACCCTTTTGTAGATATAGTTTCAGACCTAACGCTGATATTCGCGGTCCTAATATTAGTGTAGTTTTTTTGAGCGAAGTTTGTTTCTATTGATGGTGCGAGGCACCACTCACAACATAGGAGTAAGCCAATGCCCTCTGAGAGCGGACGACATTTAACTTACAGTCCGTTATGATAGTTTATGAATGATGCCCAGACAACAAATGCCCCCCTCTAAACTACTGACAAGCCAGCCATAATATGCGCGCGATGTTACGCCTGCGCACTAACTAAGCTCGTGGGGGCCATAGAGTACATATGTCACTATGTGCATACTTAATCGCAACCACCCCACACGAGCATATCCCATTCCACAGTCAGTTATCCTGCTTATGAGGTGGGCGCTTGTCGCAAGACGACGATTCAAACTGGGCTTGGAGTGTCTTTAATGAAGATTATCTAGGCTTGTAGAAACCGCTACGGATTACTCCATTTACAATATTTGTAAGGTAGCTTAATAATAAGAACCATACATAAGCTGTCATGGAGACATACACTTTGCACTACTGTGATATGACCCTCGGGGAATCACTCAAGTCCTACTGCCCTATAGACCGGGAGCAAGTGATTATAGGATCTGTTTGCGTGTGGCCGCCAATAAATCGAGCACCAAAAATTATTATTTCGAGTCAATCTATTTGTGCACAGATGGTATCATGACTAACCTAGTAAGAGCATCGACAGCTGTCTCGTGAGCAAGAAAATGCCTCCTCAATACGATGCCGTAATCGTAGGCGCTGGCTTTAGCGGTATATTCCTATTATATAAATTGAGAGAAGCTGGATTCAATGTACTTTTATTGGATGCAGCAACACAACCCGGCGGCATATGGTATTGGAATCGCTATCCAGGCGCACGGGTTGATTCGCAAGTTCCGCTTTATGAATACTCAATCCCTGAAGTGTGGAAGTTATGGACTTGGAGTGAACGCTACCCCGGCTGGGAAGAGCTTAGATCATATTTCCGTTTTGTTTGCGATACACTCGACCTATGGCCACTTATGCAGTTGGGGACGAGAGTAGAAGGCACGCAGTTTGACAAAGATACGAAACAATGGCGTCTAAATCTCGACAATGGTAAAGTTGTAACGTCACGGTTTCTCTTACCTGCCCTAGGCTTCGCATCAAAACCGTATATCCCCGACGTGCCGGGTCTTGAAAACTTCGAAGGGGAATGCTTTCACACTGCGCGGTGGCCACAGGAGGGTATTGATCTCACCGGGCGCAATGTCGCCTTGATCGGCACCGGCGCAAGCGGCGTGCAGGTTGCACAAGAAGCAGCTAAGTGTGCGAAGAATTTGAATGTATATCAACGAACACCAATTTTGGCCCTGCCTATGCGGCAAAGCAATCTGTCTGAAGAAGATCAGGAACAAGAAAAATCGGGCTATGAGGCGATCTTCGAAAATCGTTTGCAAACGAGCGCAGGCTTCGAATGTCAATCACTGGATATCTCGGCACTTGCCGTAAGCGAGAAAGAGCGGAATGCGCACTTTGAAGATCTGTGGCAGAGAGGCGGTCTAAAATTTTGGTATCATAACTTCTCTGATCTTCTAACCGATCGCGAAGCTAACCAGTATGCCTACAATTTCTGGCGCGACAAAGTTCGCGCGAGGATATTCGACCCCGATCTCGCTGAACAACTCGCACCATCCATACCTCCACACCCATTCGGCACGAAGCGACCGTCTCTAGAGCAAGGATACTACGAGATTTTTGCTCAGGACAACGTTAGATTGATCGATCTCAAAACAACTCCAATTGTCCGGGCCAAGCCGCAATCGATCGAGACTAAAGACAGTGAGATGGAATGCGATGTCCTCATTTTCGCAACTGGCTTTGACGCTGGTCGTGGTGGGCTGATTGACATGAACATTACAGGTGCCAACGGTCTATCACTTTCACAAGCTTGGGAAGACGAATTGCGCGCCTATTTGGGCATGGCCGTGTCGGGCTTTCCAAACATGCTGTTTGCTTATGGCCCACTCAGCCCATCAGGTTTCTCCAACGGCCCCACAAGTGCAGAAATGCAAGGTGACTGGATCTGCGAGTTTCTCGTATGGATGCGGGGCAATAACTTCGATATGTTCGAAGCCGATCCGGCAGCTGAAACGAGCTGGACTGATATGGTCGCTCAGGCTGGCGAAATGACACTCTTTCCAGAAGCGAACTCGTGGTACATGGGCGCAAATATCCCAGGCAAAAAACGCCAACTTATCAATTTTCCCAGCTTGTCTATGTATGCTGAGCTTTGCGACGATGTTGCAAAGGAAAGCTATCGTGGCTTTGCATTCGATAGCAGCTTAAACAAGGACCACATTACGGAATGAACGAATTAACCGAGATCGAAGACCTGCCCGAGGATATCAATTCTATCTGGGCTGGCGACGGTTCACATATACCCGAATGGTTTGTATCGGCCCTAAAAATACCTCGCGAAGAAGGTTATGTTGAAATCAACGGCGCTAGGGCACATTACTTTCGCTGGGGAGACCGCCGAAAACCTAAGATATTGATGACGCATGGCTTCCTTGCACATGCTCGGTGCTTTGCTTTCATTGCTCCTTTTCTTGCAGAAGATTACGATGTTGTAGCTTTCGATCTGGCTGGCATGGGCGATAGCGAGATGCGCGAGTCGACCACCCCCTCAGCAAGAGGGCGCGAGTTTCGTGAAATCGCGGAAGCGCTCGATATGTTCGCGGATGACCACAGACCCACCATCATCGCACATAGTTTCGGCTCAGGCGCAGCGTTAACGGCTCTCAGCCAATCTCCCGATACATTTTCCGGTGCCGTAATTTGTGATCTCATGATCATGCGACCAGAGCTTTTCGAAAAGTTCTGGAGCGATCGTCACTCAAGCCCTGGTTCGGGCAATCCAGATAAACCTAACCAACGCTATCCGAGTTATGAAGCCGCACGCGAAAGGTACATTCTCTCTCCACCCCAACCAGTCGGTGAACCGTTTCTCGAGGATTACATGGCCTATCATTCTTTACGACGCGATGGAGACAATTGGACATGGAAGTTCTCACCCGAGGTATTTCGGCGAAGCAATACACCTGATGAGTGGCTAAAAATCGGTGAGCGGCTAGTTAGCACGCCAGGACGCAAGGCCATTGTGCACGGCGGAAAGAGCCAACTTTTCACCCAGGACTCGGCCAAATACATCCGCGAAATGGGTGGAAGCGACATTCCAATAATTTCTGTGCCTGAAGCTCGCCATCATTTAATGCTTGACCAGCCCTTAGCATTTGTAACTGCACTGCGGAGCATTCTGTCCCTTTGGGACGTGTAAGCACAGTTGTTAATAGTTAACTAAATATCTGTTCTGCTCGACCAAAATGTTCCATCGTCTCCCGAAGTCAACCGGCTAAACGCCGCGGGCAAAATGGCTTCTGGCTTGGCTCTCATCCACAAGCAAAGAATTATATTTCGGCTATTGTATAGATTGAAAAGGCCAGACTAATCATAATCAGTCCGGCCCCTTCATGAATCTACGTCCTAACTCAGGTCTTGTTTACCAAGACTTCGAAACTGTTATTCCATATAACGCCGGCTCGGTCAAAAATACATTACTGTAGAGACCAGGGCTATCATCCTGCAAGTAAGCCCCTGTGATGACCTCTTCATCAAATATGTTCTTCGCAAAAGCTTCAATTCGAAGCCCCTTGTTATCATTAGCTAAAACAAGGGAGAGATTAACATTTTCCCAGCTAGAAATCTCGTCGCGTGGGACATTCCAGATACGAGAAAAGCTTTCCGCCTGATAATAATAATCGCCACGGATTGTAATATTCCAATTGCTGTCACCGATAGATGGAAATGTGTACTCCGCTGCTAGGTTTAGCGTCGTATCTGGAGCACCGGGCAAATTATTGTCATTCAGATCTTTGCTAATCCCATCAAATGATGTCAACGCGCCAATTTGGCGTGCTGTGCCGTCTCCATCAACATAATTCACATCTCCTAACCCAAATGCCGCCTCCTGTCCGGCAAAATTACCAAGACAAAGTCCAGCGGTAGAACCCGGGTCAAGCACACCACCCGCAATAGCCCCTAGAACTGTTGCATATCCGTCTGCAGACACGACGCAGTTCGAATAGTTTGCTGCGTTCTTCACGACGACGAAATCGGAGTTACCTGCCGTGCGATCAAGCACATCAATAGCAAATACATCATTTAGTTTAGATTCAAGTAAGCCAATATTCGCCGACAATAACCAGTTATCTGCAGGCGTCCAAAGGTACTCGATTTCTAAGCCATACAATTCAGCATCAACATTAAAATTCACCGACGCGCGGTTAATTACTTGGGTTATCTGGTAATCCTTATAATCATAATAGAAACCAGTTAGATTAAGCTGTTGTGTACTCTTTGCGAATAAATTCTTTGTACCGAACTCATATGCGTTGATAAATTCCGGTTCAAAAGTCGACGGAAATGCATTGGCATTTTCAGATGGCTGCGGTGGATTTATGCCACCTCCTTTATAACCCCGGGAATAGAATCCATAAAACAGAGTGTCGTCAGTGAACGACAGGTCCGGCGACCAATCAAGACCGGCACGACCTGTAATTTCCTCAAACTCGACCTCAAAAATTCCATCTACATTACCATCAAGTAAGGGCTCTGTAACGGGATCCAGCACTGGAACCAATGGATCTGGTCTCACAACATCAGGCGTGAATAGGTAACTTGGAATATTCTGCTGCGCCTTTTCGTCTTTCGTGTAACGCAATCCGAGCGTGAATGTTAACTCATCATTAAGGTCATAGTACCCTTCCCCAAAAAACGCAGTGGACTGTAATTCAAATGGTGAAACCGTTCTGAAGTAATTGCGCCCAAGGCCATTAAGTGAATTAAGGACGTTTGTATCTCCATCGACATTCGACTCATCAATACTTGCTGGGAAAGGAACACCCGGTATCGCTGGTGATCCACCTGCTGCGAGTGATGCGTTGTGCAGCTGCAAAAGCCCAGTGAGCGCATTGCTTATGAAGAAGTATCCATCGGTTGTTTCACCCTGACTAGCTTCGTAGTCTACATAAATGGCACCGAGATTGAAATTGAATGGCCCACTGAAATCCGATTGCAAACGCAATTCCTGCGTAATTGCTTTGGTTGAACCACCGTTCGGATCCGCCACTGTGTATAAATTCGACGGCCCCAGCTGAGGGTCATTGACGACCCCGCCTGGGAAAAGCGCATTGTAAAGATCTGCCTGCGGATCGACCCCTGCTGGAATTGCAGATAGATCATTATAGGTGATCGTAGGTGCAACTTTGGAAACATCCTCGATAGAGATTTCCGATGTTTCATTGTGGCTTGTCAATGACGTCAATTTAAGCGTGTCACTAATGTCCCACGACAGATTAAGTGTCCATAAATCTTGGTCGGCTTGGTAAATTGGGTCGAATCCCGCAGCAATTGTCCGCAAGTCCTGAATAGCTGGTGCTGTGAACGCATCTCCGTTCAGTAGTCCTGCTCGAACAGCGAGCCCCCCCGCTAACGTCGCGACCGAATTCACAGTATCGCGTGACTCGCCAAACGGCGCACTCAGACACCCTTGAGAGGTATAAATTTGATCATCAAAAGCGATCGGAATACCCGCAAAACTTGTATCAAGAGGGTCTTTCTGACAAATTTGTTTACCTGTGCGCAGACGTGTGTCTTCTTCTTCAAAGTGCTCATATAAGAGCCACCCTTTAAAAGTATCTGTCGGTTCAAAGCCCAGAGTTGCACGAACTGACCACAGGTCACGATCGTCAATGTCATTACCGGTGACGATGTTATCGACATACCCGTCACGCTGCGTGAGTGATCCAGCAAGACGCAATGCAAGTTTCTCTCCCATGGGTACATTGACCATACCCTTGGCCTTAAAGGTATTATAGTTCCCGTAAGTAAGTGCGGCATCAGCCTGGAACTCTTCAAAAACCGGCTTGGCAGTGATTAAATTAAACACGCCACCGGTGGCGTTCCGGCCATATAGTGTTCCCTGTGGCCCGCGCAGGATCTCTACACGCTCGGTATCAAAAAATTCAGATTCGAAAAGTCTGTTTGCCTGCAACGGGACATCATTTTGATGTATGCCTACGCCGGCATCTCCGGATGTCGCCACCACATCGACGCCAATACCTCTAACTTTAAGATTAAAACCAGAAAACTGCCCTTTAGTGAACGATAAATTCGGTACTGCTTTCGTGAGATCAGGGCCCCCTGTCAATTGAAGCCTCTCAATTGACTCCCCATCAAAAGCAGAAACGGCTATTGGCACATCTTGAAGTGATTCTTGAGTTTTCTGAGTTGTCACAACAACTGTCTGCAAGGTTCTCACGCGGCCCTCTTCTTGAGCTTCCGCTGCTAGTCCGAGACTCGAAACTGATACCGTTCCGAGCAAATATGCGACCCACGCTAATCGTGATGAAATCATTTTTTCCTCCCTTTATACTTTCCACCTCGTGTGGATTCCTTTATCTTTGTATGCTGAGAGATATTATGCAAGCATATTAATATGGAGAAAGAAATTTTGCCTTCCAGTGTAAACACCGAGCATCCCCGTCACCTTCGCCAGCTAGGCGCTCCAGCATAATGAGTATTACTGAGCTTCACTTTACATTACCGATGATACATTATCCGAATCGGTAATCGCTATGTTGCGGAAGTGCTCAAAGACAACAAATAACTAGCTCGACTGCCTGCGGAAAGAGATACCGTGCGCCTCACCAAGAACATCAGGTAAATCAATACCAGCGCTATAAATATATCAATAAAGTAGTGATCTGACGTACGTAGGATTATCCATCACATCGTTGATCGTGAGGGTCTGCTATTTGTGACATCCACATTAGCCCATCCGCTGAAATGAATAATTTCACATACCACTTAGTTAGAGTGACAAAACACCTGCGATTATCAGATTTCAAACTCGGAACTCGTACCGGGCGAAGTACCTCCGATACACTTAAGAATAACGATCATCGTTAATCAAATTATATTCTCACGAATTTTTGTAAGAGTATCAAAAAACGACGAAATCTCTTGGTCTGACAATGAATGAAAAACTTGATCAACGACCTGTAAGGCAGCGTTATTTAGGCGCTCCACATTTGCATGCGCAAGTCTAGTAGGGACCACTCGCCAGACACGTCGGTCATTTGGGTCCATTATACGCGCCGCGAAACCACTCTTTTCTAGCTGGTCAATTAGCGAACCGATAGATGCCCGCCCGACGTCCAATATATCCGCCAGTTCTGTT
>Ga0209345_10006611_pt1 | contig 10468 bp, 8 predicted proteins | sample Cruoilmetagenom7_FD_187294 | JGI IMG/M metagenome (GOLD analysis project Ga0209345, IMG submission 187294) | Oil polluted marine microbial communities from Coal Oil Point, Santa Barbara, California, USA - Sample 7 (SPAdes) (version 2) | ecosystem: Environmental > Aquatic > Marine > Oil seeps ... | reverse complement strand
TGCGGCTCATTTTTCCGAGGGTACGATCATAACACGATTCTTTCACGCTGAAGCGGGTCCGACTGGAAGTCGGAGGGTTTGCTCCAGGGCGTGGATATCAAAGAGTGCCACACACCAATTGCCTGCCCGCCCAGCTCATAAATCTTTGTTTTGATTGCAAAATGGTGCCCCCGCGGACTCGAACCGCGGACCTATTGATACAAATCATTAGGTGTTAAATCCCTTTGGTATGTCACCCTAAATCTCGTTACTATTTTGTTTTATATGTATTTATTTGGTTTCAGAACTCTGAAAAATCCTTATTTTTATGGACCTCAATTCCCTTTTTGTAAGAATTTTGTAAGAAGATGAGGTGTTGACCCTGAAATTTTGTAAGATGGTCGAAATGTTAACCATGGTGGGCGGACGAAAAAGCCCATGAGATGAGCCCTAGGCAACCAGAGGGCTATCTGGGGGTGTGGATCGTTTGTTAATGGCTTGCACCGAGAAAAGTCTTTCGTTAATAGCTGCTCCAATCGGATTCGCGTGGTTCACGGCTTGTTCGTTAGGGCGTGCCAATATACACCTTAACTTTAGAAAAGAACTGCAATTTTTCGATTGAAGGCTGCTTTCTGCGAACCCACTTAGGTGCGGTAGGATGAAGCAAAAGTGTGTAGTAATAGTGCCCCTATAGCTCAGCTGGTAGAGCAACTGATTTGTAGCGCCCTTCAGGCTCTAATTCTGAAGAATGTTGCAGCCCTTGATGGAAACGTTGAGGTGAACTGGTGTCAAATTCGGGGAAACCTTAGCAGTTTAGGCTGTTGGCAATCCCGAGCGAAGCTCTCTAGGGCGACCTAGATTGAACGTGTAGAGACTTGACGGCACCCACCTAAAGCCTTGTTGTGAGGCCACGGTGAAGAGAAAGTCCAGACCACAAAGCGCCCAGTGCGTGGCGGCGAAAGTCGTAGTGGTATGAATCAGTAGGTCCGCGGTTCGAGTCCGTGTGGGGGCACCATTTTTTATTCATAGAACATTGATATTTAATGGAATAATCCTTCCACGCTTTACTTTTATCCACCTAAATATACACCTTTGACGCATTGGTAAGATTTGAGCACACTTGCACTTCGACACTGCCATTGAGGCGACCCCCAGCACCAATCATCCAAACCTAAGGTGCCTAGCGTAGACGCCTCAGGACAAGAAATACCTCTGCCTGAAATATCTTTCGGTGGCCCTAAAGCCGCAAAACTTTCCGGCCCCTGCGATTTCGGGTCTCTGAACAGAAGAGCGCAATGACGGTGGTCGACGCTTCTTCCGATGTCCAACTACGGTCAAATCCCACTTTCACGGCACGGTGAACTAATCCGGAATGCTGGGAAAAGTTAGGGTTTGGGCGATAAACTCAAACGCATACTCGCTTATTGTGAAGGCACTTAGCCGGAGTTTCTTTTTTAGCGACGGTTGCATGTCACCCTTTTCCTTTTCATAACTCCTTGGATGGTGTGATTTTTATAATTTGCGCACTAAGCAACATGCAGGATCTGGAAATGGCCACACTCGGATGGGTCGATTGGTTCAACAACAGACGCCTGCTCGGACCTATCGGAAACATCCCGCCAGCAGAGGCTGAAGACAACTTCTATGCACAGCGCGACGTGCTCGATATGGTCGCGTGAAATGAAGCTATAGGTCTCCGGTGAAACCGGGACGATTCAAGGCTCACCTGCATTCCAAACGGGTGACGATAAGGAATTTATTTTCGCGTTTTCAAATGGGGGGATTACCACACCAATTCTCGGGGGCCATGCAACATTCACCGCATGACAGTTTCCCAAATTTGATCTGCTGACTGATGCGTTGCTTGAGCAGCAGTTGCAGGCCATGCCGCTGTCTTTGCAGGGCCGGTATCTATGCGCTCTATCAAGCGGGCAATCATCCCGCCGGGCGTTGCTATCGCTTCAATCTTTTCGCGCAACGTCATAGGCGGCGCCCGCGCGACCAAAGAACCCCTGCCCGTTCTTGACGAAATCAAGGATCATCGGCTCTGGGGCCCAGATCGGGGCAGAGCGCGCGGCAAGCGCCTTCATGTCTTTCAGGATCGCCATGAGGCCACGTTGATCGGCCTGCATGAGGGGCCCGCCGCGCGCCCTTTCATAGCCGTATCCGCGCACCATGAGCACATCAATATCCGAGGCCCGCTGAACCGCCTGCGCCGTCAGCAACCGTGCGGCAGCATTGATCAGCGCCGCGTGAAGCGCATGGCGCGGCGCGATCTCGCCAAGCACCTCGGTAATCGTACGTCCGGTCTCGGCCAACCCCTTGGCGGGGCGTGGCCCTTCGGGGGGATAATCGTAAAACCCACGCCCGACGGAACGCCCCTTGGCGCCCTTGGCAAGCCGCTCTTCCAATGGCCCGGCCCAGCCATCATTCAGCCCGATGTCGCCTGCCACGCGCCGCAGCCGGTGCTCGACCTGCGCCAACCCTTCATTGTCCATCATAAGGAACGGCCCGGCGCGCAGACCCATGCGCTGTGCCGCCTGATCCACCCGCAGCGGCGTCAGCCCGCCGCGCCTCAGATCAAGCGCCGCAAGATATAGCGCTGCCGTCATGCCATGCCCCAGCCCCGCACCGGCGGCGGGTTGGGCGGCACGCACCGCGACGCGGCCCATATCGGCGCACATGCGCGCAAGGCTGGCGACGGCGGCGGGCTGGGTTCCCGCCGCCACGGCAATTTCCGCGACCCGCAGGTTATGGGCCGGGCGATAGACCCGCACCCCGACGTCGGCATCGGCCAGCCCCGCGCCGGTCTCAAGCCGCGCCACCACGCCACCCGCGCGCGGTATCGGCAGGGGACGGTCCGCCGCCCGGTCATTGCGCGCGTCAAGCACAAGGTCGGCCCAGCCATCTTTTGCGCCCTGTGTGAGGCGGGCAAGCCGGGCCTCGCGCCCCGCCGCGTCTAGCCGCCCCTTGTCGAGCGCCTCGTCAAAAGCCCGCTTAAGACGCTGCGCCAGATCACCATCCGTAACCTGAACCTCTTTGCCGACATCAAGAAACAACACCCCGAGATCGGCCAAACCGTCGGCATCCCCGCCGACAAGCGCGATCCGGGCAAGCGGATGTGCCGTGGCCTGCGCCAGTTCCGGCATGATCGCCGCGCGCCGCTCAGCGGCAAAGATATGGCGCTGCGCGCGCGCCTCGGGGCTTTGCAGGCGATCCTCGAACAACACCTGTTCAAATTCCAGCCCCTGTTCGAACGGCAACAGCTGTGCCGCTTCGACCGCGCGCAAGATGTCGGCCCCCGCCCCGCCCTGCCCGGCCAGACGCTCGCCCACAAGGGTCAGCGAACGTTGATAGCCAACGGGATCGGATAGCCCGCGCTCGCGGTCACGGGGACGCACCCAGCTGCCCTTGTCGGCCAGTTTGCGCGCCAGCGTGACCGCCGCGACCTGCGGGTCATCTGCGGTGATCTGATCAAAAAACAGCCGGAGACGCGGATCAGAGGCCACAACCGGCTTGCCCGCCAGCATCAGCTCAAGCGCGACCTGTGCGCCCACCAGACGCGGCGCGCGCTGTGTCACGCCCGCGCCCGGTATCATGCCAAGGCTGATTTCCGGCAGCGCCATCCGTGTGTTGGCCTGCGCCACGCGGGCATGCGCCGCAAGCGCCAGCCCGACCGCCGCGCCAAGAACAGAGCCGTGCAAGGCCGCCACCACGGGCTTTGGAAACTCTTCGATATCACGGCAAAGCGCGCTGACCCAGGGGCTGACCAGCGGGCCGTCATATTCCGTAAGATCGACCCCCGAGGAAAACCCCGGCCCCGCCCCGCAGATCACAACCGCACGAACAGCGTCGTCCTCTGCGGCCTCGCGAAGGGCGGTTGACAGATCGGCGCGCAACTCGGGCGCAAGCGCATTGGCCACGGGCCGGTCCATCCGCAGGACAGCCACCCCATCACGGCGCTCGCTTTGAATTTGCCCAGTCACATCACATCCGCCCGAAACGCCTGTTTACCATGTCAATTACTACGGGGAATTGACGCACACGCAAGCGCCGGGCGGCGCAAACCGAAAGATCAGACCGGCATGTTGTCGAATTGCGCCTCGATCGCCTCGCACAGCAATTCCTGATGCAGGCGCTTTGTCGCCTCGGGAATGGCCTCGCCAGAGGCGGCCTTGCGCTCGATCATGCGACGCACCTGTGGCTCATAGCGATAGCGGGTTGCGCTCTCGGCCTGTGCGATCTGTTGGTGCAAGCGATCAAATTCGGTCGTGGTCATGGACATGGTCATCCTCCCAAATGATGAAACAATTTTAGCGGGCATTTCAGCCTTGCGCCAAGACTAAAACGCGCCCGTGACGCCAAGATGACAACGCATTAGTCGTGCTGAGCGGCACATGCCCGGCAAAGTGGCGTTTCGGGCAAAATATCAAGCCGTTCCGGCGCAATCTGCTCGCCGCAGCCGGTACAGGTGCCATAACTGCCCTGCCTTATCCGCTCCAGGGCGGCACGAATCCGCGCAATTTCGTCCTGACCGCTCTGACCAAGATGCTCAAGCATCTCGTCATCTTCGCGCTCAGCCGCCAATTCATCCCAATCCCTGGACTTTGGCGAATCAAGCGCGCCCTCAATCGCGTGCAGGCGCGTGTCGAGTTCGCCAAGACGTGCCATCAGTGCATCGCGATATTTCTGTGTGTTCATCATGACGATCCTCCATGCTGGCCCATACCCTAGGGCAGCGGCACGCACGCGACTTTGACACAAATCAATCAGACCGATCAGGCGCGCCGAAGATGTTGGCCAGAGCCGGACATTGTCGGGCGCGGATCATTCATAAGGGATAAGATCGCCCGCGCCTGCCATTTCGGCGATAGGATCAGAATCGTCGACGATGGGCGGTTCGGCCACCTCGGGGATATCCGCCACCTTGCGCACCTTCACCGGCGGTGTGGGGTTGGCCGGTGGGCTTACCTCTTGCGGTGCCGCGGTGTCTGTCGCCTCAAGGTCAGGCAGCGGCGCCGCCGCGGATGACACAAGACGCACCGCCCGCCAGCCGTTCATCTGGCCAAGCCGCGCCTCGGCCACCAGAGGCCCGGTGGTGCCCAGAACCAGCGCCGAGCCAAGGCAGTCGGGCGACACCGGCACAAGCATGCCGGGCTTGAATGCCCACACGTCCTTGAGTTGCAGGCTGACCCGCGCGAGCGCCACATCAAGCACCATTGGCGCGTTGATCGCCACATCCCTGATGCCCCGTTGCGGCCCTGTCGCGGCGGCCTTTTTGCCGCCGGGCCTGGCCGCCACCGGGGCCGCAACCGGCAACAAAAGGCTAAGACAGCCGGTTTTCGCCCCCGGCCCCAGATCGGCCGTGATGCGAAAGAAATCGTAATCCGGCGCCGTCATCGCCAACGCGAGGGCACGGGTATCCTCGACCATATCGCCAAACTCGAAGGTGCGGGGCTGATAGCCCTCAACCCCGCCGGCCATCTGTTCGTCATCCCCGCTCAGAAGCGCATTGATCAGCGGGGCCACCATCGCTGCATCGGTACGCGTTGGCGGTCGTGGCTCGACCGCGCCCTGACGCACGGCGCCGGTGGTCTGAACCTCGATTAGCCCTGCCAAAAACTGTGGATCAAGCGACAGCGCGCCGCGCTGGCCATTTTCGCCTTCAAGCAGCAACAGCAGCCCTTCGTCGCCCAGGGTTTTTGCAAGCTCACTCAGCGGAACCCGCAATTGCTCGACCGTGACCACCGTCAGCGCGAGGTCAAGCAATGTGTCGGCGGTGCGCGCCAATGAGAGCCGCAGCGCACGGGCGGGCGACATGAGCCGTGAATCAAACCCACCACGGGCGGCCTGCGCCTTGCGATGAATAACTGAATTTCGATCTTGCGATCCCATGACGCCCGCCGCTGCCCGCCTCTTGTACTGTCACCACCACCCTAGTGCGGGCTTGGTTACCAATTCCTTTAGGAGTGACAGATTATTGCGCGGCGATGCGGCGCGGCAGCGGCAAGCTTACCCGAAAGGCCGCGCCTTTCTGCCCTGGCAGATAGCTGACCGAGCCGTCAAGCCGGGTCATGATCTCGCGACAGATCGCCAGCCCGAGCCCCGCCCCCCCGACCTTGGTTTGCCCGATGCGCGAGAATTTCTCAAAAATCAGCGCCTCTTTGTCCAACGGAATGCCCGACCCGTTATCCATGAAATCAATCACCAATTGCCCATCGAGCACACGCGTGCGGATGCTGAGAACCGGCGGGTCGCCATCGCAGTATTTGCGCGCATTCGCGATCAGGTTGATGAACACCTGCCCCAGCCGGTCAAGATCGGTGCTAAGCTCGATTGCTTCGGCGTCGCGATTCCGTTTGACCTTGAGGGTGCCGCCCTGCACCCCGGCGGCGCGTTCGGCGCGATCCAGAAGATCGCTCAACATGCCGGTTTGCGTGTTCAGAACCACCTGCCCGTTTTCCAGCACGCTCAGATCAAGCAGATCGTCCAGAAGCCGGGTCAAACGCACCGCCTCGTCATGGATGATCGAGGAATACTTGCTTTTCTCCTCGGCCGTAAGATCAGAGGTGTCGCGCAGAATTTCAGAAAACGCCCGGATCGAGGTCATCGGCGTGCGCAATTCGTGGCTGATCTGGCTCAGGAACCCGTCTTTTTGCACCGAAATCTGCGTCAGCTTTTCGTTGGCCTGACGCAACTGGCGCGCGGTGCGGGCCAGTTCCTGTGACTGGGCTTCAAGCTGGCTGGAATATTCCATGATCTGCGCGGTTTCATCCGCCACCGCCATCAGATCCTCGACCGAGACCGCAGCCCCGCCGACGATCTGGCTGATCATCGCATGGGCGGTCGCCGCCCCGACCGAGCCAGAGAGCTCGCGTTCCAGCTCTTGCAGGAAATCCGGCGAGGGTTCGGGCAGATAGCCGGCAAGGCCCTGTCGGCGGGCCGCCTGTGCAAACAGCGCCTGCGCCTCGGTGGCCCCCATGATGCGTTGCGACATGATCAGCAGGTCTTCGCTTTGCGCCATCCCCCCGGACCAGCCGCCGGTGGTCGAGGAATGATCGAACACATTGACAAATTGCGCGCCCTGCAACCGCTCGATCGGTTTCGGAAAGCTCAGCAATGAACCAAGCACAAACGCCCCCGTGTTCAACAGCATCGACCACAGGATCGCATGCACCAGCGGGTCCATGTCCCGCGCCCCGAAAAGCGCCTGCGGGCGCAGCCAGCTCAGCCCGAAAAGCCCTTGCTCCAGAACGCTCTGCGGCATGATTATCGAGGGGCCGAAACTTGGCAGGAACAGACAGTATTGCCAAAGCACAAAGCCAACCCCAAGCCCGGCCAATGCGCCGGTGCGCGTGGCCCCGCGCCAGAACAGCCCGCCCATCAGGGCCGGCAGGAACTGCGCCACGCCGGCGAATGAGATCAACCCGATGGCCGCGAGGGCGGCGCCGCCGCCGGTCACGCGAAAATAGAGGTAGCCCAAGAACACCACCCCAGCGATGCTCAGGCGGCGCGCCAGAAGCGCGACATGGCGCACATCGCCAGAAATCACGGCGGACGCGCCTGTGAAATAAAGCCAGATCGGCATCACCATGTGGTTCGACACCATCGTCGACAGCGCAATCGCCGCCACGATGACCATCGAGGTCGCCGAGGAAAACCCGCCGAGGAACGACAGGATCGCAAGCCCGTCGCGCCCCGCCTGAAGCGGCAGCGTGAGCACGAAGAGATCGGGGTTGGCCCCGGTCGGCATGACATCAAGACCCACGGCCGCAATCGGCACCACGAACAGGCTCATCAGCATGACATAGGTCGGAAACGCCCAGGCGGCGGTGCGCAGGTGTTCCTCGTTCTCGTTTTCAACCACCATCACCTGAAACATCCGCGGCAGGCACAAAAACGCCGCCGCCGACAGCATGGTCAGGCCGATCCAGCGGCTACCCGGCACCTCAAAGCGGGCAATCTCGGAGGCGTCGATACGGGCCAATGTGTCGCCCACGCCGTCCGAGAGGCCCCAGACCACGAAGGCCCCGACCGCCAGAAGCGCGCAAAGCTTGACCACCGCCTCGACCGCGATGGCGATGACCACGCCGTGATGGCGCTCGTTGGCATCAAGATTGCGGGTACCGAACAGGATCGTGAACAGCGTCAGGCCCATGGCCACCCAAAGCGCCGTCGATTGCATATCCGGCAAGCCGTTGCCCGCCTGTTCCGTCTCGGAAAATGCCGCAAACGACAAAGTCACCGATTGCAGTTGCAGCGCGATATAGGGTGTGACGCCGATCACCGCCAGAATGGTCACGAACACCGCTAGAAGGTTCGACTTGCCATAGCGCGACGAAATCAGGTCGGCGATGGATGTGATCCGCTGACTGCGCCCGACCCGCACCATCTTGCGCAGGGTCCACCACCAGCCGATCATGACCAGCGTCGGGCCGAGATAGATCGTTACATATTCAAGGCCAGAGCGCGCGGCAAAGCCGACCGCGCCATAAAACGTCCAGGCGGTGCAATAGATCGACAGCGACAGGGTATAGACATAGGGCGAGCGCAGCCACTTGCCGCGACCATGGCGCGCCGCACGATCCGCACCAAAGGCAACCGCGAAGAGGAACACCACATAAAGCAGACAAACCAGAGCAAGCACATTCATGATCGACATGGCTTAATCCCCTACCCCGCGCGGCGGCTCCTCGTTTTCAGAGGCGCGCAGATAATGCGACACAATTCCGGCGATCAGCGCCAAGAGCACCCACAGTCCGAAAATATAGAACATCGCCATGGTGGTGCGGGTCGCCCCCGATGCGCCCTCGCCCTGCCACAACAGCGGGATACAGATCAAAACCGTGCCGATGATCGGCAAGAGCCGCGCGGCATCGGCCAGACGACGGCGCCGATAGGTGCGCCGCGCCAGAAACACCGGGCCGCGCTCGGGGCTCATGGGGTGACAAGCGCGCGCACCGCCGCCAGTACATCCGCATTGGAAAACGGCTTGGTCATATATTGGCTCACGCCGGCGCGTTCGGCCTGTTCGCGGTCCTTGGTCTGGCCGCGCGCGGTCAGCATCAGGACCGGCGTTGCGCCAAGCGCCGCGTCGCCGCGAATTTCCGTCAGGATGTCAAAGCCGCTTTTCCCCGGCAGCATCGCATCCAGAATGATCAGATCGGGCGCGCGCATGCGCACCACCTGCATCGCATCATGCCCGTTGGAATGGGTTTTCACCTCCCAACCGTCCCGCGACAGGATAAAGCTGACCGCCTCGATTATATTCGGCTCATCCTCGATCAGCAGAACCTTTTTTCCCATGCAATCGGCCTCCCCTCCGATGTCATAACGGCAGAACCATCATGCAACTATCCACAAACTGATGCAGCCTGTCAAAAACCGTCTGAAATGATTGACGGTTCGCGCCGCGCGACGCAACTGGCCAGCGAACATATCCGGCAATTCACCCCGACCTCGCGCAGCGCCACCGCCTCGGTATCGGCGTCGGGCCGGTCAGGCAGCAAGAGCATATGCGCCTGCATCAGGGCGGGGCGATCAAAGCTCGGGGCAATCACCTGGGCCGAGACGGCAAGCGCCTCGACCGTCTCGGTGCCGCGCCCGACCTGCTTGAGACGCATCCGAAGAGGGGTCTGGGGCTGTGCCAGCACCTGAAACAGCGGCCAGAGCGTGCAGGCCCCGGCGATTCTGGGCATGGCAAAGCCATCAAAGGGTTTGCGAAACACAAGCGAGCCCGAGGCGTCACAGATCACCAGCCCGACCGGGCCGACCGCCTCCTCGGGCATAGCCGCAAGACGCCGGAACAGCGTGGCCAGATCAACGCCGCTCGCCTCGGCGAGACGATCAGGGTGCAGGCCGAGGCTTGCAATCCAGTCAAGCAGCGACTCGAGCGGCAGGCTACGGGCATCGGTCAGATACCGCAGCAACACGTCGCGCGCGAGGCTTTGCGCCGGGCTCGAAAGGGTTGCCCCCTCGCCCTCGATCAGGCGCGTGACATCGCGCGGCCCGGCGATGTCGCGCTCAAGCTCGGGAAAGTGAAACCCCCGCGCCGCAAGAAAGGCGTGCATTTCATCCTGTGGCGACTTGATTTCGGCATCCATGTTCGGCGCCCCCTCAAGGTAGCGCACCAGCGATTGCGCGCCCTCGGTGAGGCGGCTGCTGTCTTCATTGATATTGCGGTGAAAACGGTTCTGCCATTCCGGTTCAAGCGCCTCGGTCTCGACCAGAATCGACGAGGTCGAGCGGATCGCGGTCACCGCCGAAATCACCTCGTGCAGGGAATCGGCAAGAAATGGATCATGCGCAAGCCGGTCGGTCAGGGTCTCGATCGTCCGCTCAAGCGCCTCGTTGCGCCGATAGAGATCGGCCAGCAATTTCGCCCAGCCCGGAAACCGCCCGGCAAATTCCTCGATCCGGCTCAGCTCGGCGCCGATCCCGTCCTGCTCGCCCGCCGCTTCGCGCAGGCCCGCAATCAGCGTCGCCTCAG
>Ga0209345_10006610_pt1 | contig 10468 bp, 8 predicted proteins | sample Cruoilmetagenom7_FD_187294 | JGI IMG/M metagenome (GOLD analysis project Ga0209345, IMG submission 187294) | Oil polluted marine microbial communities from Coal Oil Point, Santa Barbara, California, USA - Sample 7 (SPAdes) (version 2) | ecosystem: Environmental > Aquatic > Marine > Oil seeps ... | reverse complement strand
AAATACTATAACAAGTGGTGTTGGAGTAAGAGAGGGTGTTTATTTAGCGGATTTACTTAGGAATTCTAAAGATAAATTTCCTAATAACTATAATAACTCTCTAAGATATCTTCTTGATTCAAATATTGAGAATAATACTTATTCAAATCATTTAAGCCTAGTTAGTAAAAAACTTTTTGATCTTACATATAAACATCTAGAACTTGATGAAAAGTATCGTTATAATCTTTCTATCGCTTCAAGATTATATCCATCAGGAAGTAGCATACACTTCTTCTCACAAAATAGACATTCATACTACCTAATTAAAAGTGCCTTAGAGTATGGTTTTTCCCATTCACAAATTATGCTAATTGCTACACTTACAAGATATGCACAAAATAAGCTTCCATCTAAAAGCCATATAAAAAAGTATGAGCAACTTCTTCCTGATACTAAGACTATTAACTCTCTTACTTATCTAATCTCAGTAAGTATATCTTTACTCAGCCATAAGCCTAAAAATATTGATTTTGATTTGAAGTTTAAGGATGGTGTTTTAAATGTTGAGTCTAAAAACAGCCTCTACCTAAGCAAAGAGGCTATTAAAAAAACTGCAGAAACTAGTTATTTTAAAATCTCTGTCCCATAGTAAATTCAAAGTTTGATGTATTATCACCACTTTCTTTGCCAAGTGGATTAGCAAACATAAGTTGAATAGGTCCAACTGGTGAGAACCATTCTAAACCAAGTCCATAACCACCACGAGAATATTCTGATAAAGAATCATCTCCAATCATACCCCAGTCAATAAATGATACTAATCTCATCTTTGCTTTTGGAACAAGTGGGAAACTAATCTCTGCACTATTAGAGAATGTCATCATTCCACCTACTCTTCTTACAGTACCATCAGTATCGGTAAGAGTTGGTGATATAGAATATGATTCATAACCACGAACACTACCTATTCCACCCATATATAATCTTTCTGCAATTGGAGTGTTTCCACCATTAAATATATGACTATACCTAGCTTTATATCTAGCAATTGCATCAAACCCAAGTAATCCTTCTAAGCCATTAAACTTAGAAAAACTAGTCCTACTCTTAGTAAATTCAGCATCTCCACCAATACCTGCATATTCTAAACTTTGTGATGCTGTAAGACCTTCTCTAGCAAGGTAATAATCATCAGTGCTATCATACCTTAAACTAACACTTGTTGCACTTTTAGAATAACTTTCAAAATATTTTGTATAATCATAAGTAGAATCAGCTACATTAAATACTTCATAATCATTTTCAGAGAAACCATAATTTAAGTATCCTGATAAATACCTTGTAAACCTATGTCCTACTCCAAGGTTAATTCCAGAACTATCAACAGAATAGTCATTATAGTCCATAGAAGATATATTGACTCCTGCATTACCACTAAAATCACTATCGTTTAATCTTGGATTTGAGATATTAAATGATGCACTTTGACTTACTTGTGATTTTTCAAGATTAACACCAAGACCCACACCAGAACCCCAAACATTTTGATCACTAATGCCAAGATTTACAAGTAGCCCACCATAACTTCCATATCCACCACCAACTTGAATATTTCCAGTTGCTGCTTCTTTTACTTTTACAACTAAGTCTATTGTTTTCTCATCAATTCTTTTCTCTTCAATAGCGTTAGCATCAAAGTATCCAAGTCGTCCAAGTGCATTTTTTGAATCTTTCAAATCTGTTAAAGAGTACATATCACCTGCACCAAGATAAAGTTCTCTTCTAACAATTCTATCTAGTGTTCTTGTATTTCCTGAAATAATTACATTTCTTATTTTTACTCTCTCACCTGGAATAACTTTATAAACAACATCTACCGTCTTATTCTCTTTATTTTTTTTCAGATCTGGAATAACTTGAACAAAAGCATAACTTAAGTCTGCAATAAGTGTTTTAATTACATCAGCATCTTCACGGAAAGTTTTAATATTAAAAACTTCTCCATTTTTTAAGTTAATAACATCTTTTATTTTTTGCTCATCAATTACAGTTTTAACTTGATTTACACTAATGCTACTAATGCTATAAACATCACCTTCTTCGATTTGATAACTCATATCTGCTGTATAGTGATCAAAGTTAACTCTAACAAATGGTGAACTTACCTTTGAATCAAGGTAACCATACTGCATATAATAATCACGAATTCTAAGATTATCATACTCTAAGTCTGCTAAGCTCATATCACCACTGTTTCTACCAAATAACCAACCCATAAACTCATGCTCTTTATTTGCAATAACTTCATCAAAGTCCTCGCTATCTAAACCTGAAACACCATCATAAGTGAGTTTTTCGATTATGATTTCTTCACCTTCATTAACAACAAATGTAACTTTTATACTTCCATTTTCTAAAAACTCTTTTTCTACTTCCACAACACTATCTATCGAACCATCTTGAGCAATAGCAGCAATAATTCTTTTTTTTGCAGCTTCTAGTTTTCTTTCATCATAAAGAGAACCTTTTTTAATTTGAATTACAGTTCCCTTTATCTCATCTTCATCATTTTCTTTCCAGCCTTCTAAAACAATTTGAGAAATAATTGGCTTTTCAGAAAAGTTAAAAGTAAGTTCACCATCTTCAAAATCAGCCCAAACATCTTTGAAATAGCCCTGTTTAAAGTATTTTTTAATAGCTTTATCAACAGCTCTTTCATCTATATTATCACCAACTGAGAACTCTAGCATTCTAAGAGCTACTGGTTCAGAAATATGAACCATTCCCTCATATTTTATTGACTCAACTTGCATTGCATTAGCACTAATTGTAAATATTGTAAAAATAGAAAGTAAAAATAATCTCATTAAAATCCAATTGTTATAAAATAAGAAAAGATTTTACCCATTATGAGGTTAAACTTAGTATAATTTCATAAATTATTAAAAAGATTATTTATGAACATAGCAATTATTGGATTAGGATTGATGGGTGGCTCACTTGCTCTTAGTCTTAAAAAACTAGATTTTGTAAACTCTGTTGTTGGAAGTGACCACAATAAAGGGCATGAAGATGATGCAGTCAAGCTTACTTTAGTTGATAAGCTTGTTCCATTTGAAGAGATACAAAAGTGTGATGTTATCTTTCTTGCAATACCTGTGAATGGTGTTATTGCAACTCTAAAAAAACTTACAAATGTATCAAAAGACACAACTATTATTGATTTGGGTAGTACAAAAGAGATTATTGTCTCATCAGTTCCAAAAGAGATAAGAGAAAATTTTGTTGCATCACACCCTATGACAGGAACTGAAAACTTTGGTCCACATGCCGCTGAAGAAGATTTGTATGATGATAAGGTTGTAGTTTTATGTGACCTTGAAGATAGTGGTCAGCATCAAAGAGTAGTTGCAAAAAAGATATTTAAAGCATTAAATATGAAAAAGTACTTTATGAAAGCTCATGAACATGATCGTCATGCTGCTTTTATTTCCCACATGCCACATGCCATATCTTACTCAATTGCAAATACTGTTATGAAACAAGAAAACAAACATAATATTTTAGCTCTTGCAGCTGGTGGATTTCGTTCTATGAGCCGTCTGGCAAAGAGTTCTCCACATATGTGGGAAGATATTTTTAAACAAAACAAAGGTAATCTACTTGAAGCTATAGAGCTTTTTGAAGATGAGCTTGGTAAATTAAAACAAGATATAGTTGATGATAAGTGGGAAAATGTGAGTGATGCCATGAATCATGGCAAAACTCTTCATGAGATTTTAGACTAAGTTATTTCATACTTTTTTATTAACTCTTTTAAGACCTTTTTATCTATAACTTTTTTTTCATCTGAGTAGATATTATTTTCTAAAATATCTACTATTTTTTTAACTTCTTCATCTTCTTTAAATGGCAGAAGTTTTACTAAAAGCGTTTTATGATCTTTTAGGTTTAGCTTTTTCTCTTTTGAGAACAATCTTATCGGTTTTAAAAGCATTATAATAATTCCACATGCCAAACCTAAAACAAAAACAATACTAAGCACTAAAACATCAAACTCTTTTTTTATAACCTCTTTAACTTCTATAGGTTTTTGTGTCTCGTCTCGTTTTATATTTAACTCTTGCTTTGGTTTTGCATTATTAACTTTTATCTTTATCTCTTTTGTTGATATAGCTTTTACACTCTCAGTTTTTAAGTCAAAATATTTTAATGAAAAAGCTGGAACTGTAAAATCAGTATCAGCAACAAAAGCAATCTTTTGATTTAGCTTTTTATCATTAATAACTATCTTCTCGTCAAATACACTAACTCCGTCTATGTAAGGTTTGAAACTTTTTATATCTTCTAAATTACCGTCTCCTACTAGCTCGATATCAACATTTAGAGCTTCGTTTGCATTTACTTCAGTTGTTTGAACCTTTGCTTCAAGACTAAAGTCTCCTACTAACTTTATACCCTCAGGAAGTGCTTTAGAGATAATACTAAGCTCATTTGAAAAGTAACTTTTCCATTTGATATTTGGAATAAAACCACCCCAACTATCTCTTGAACTTGAACGAGAAGCTATCCTCATTTGTGCAGATGTAATATCTAGTTTACCCTCTCTTTGTGGTGCCATAGTATATATTATAGTTGTATTTGTATATTCGCCATTTGTCTTTCTAAGAGGTTTTGACTCACCTTTAACCCAAAAGCCTTTAAGTGTAGGAGCTATAAACTTGCTATCAACTGCCTCAGCATTATTTTTTTGTCTAAATTGTAGTTTAAGCTCAAATGGCTCACCCACATATACCTCTTTTTTATCACTACTTAAAGTTAAAGAAAAATCAGAATCCTTTGAAGATATAGTTTTTGAGACAACTATCTCTATAGGTTTTGTAATCTCAGTTTTTCCGTCTATCTCAACTTTTATGGCTTCAATAGTACAGCTTTTTTTAGGTAAAAATTTGTAACTTACTACATAACTTTTTTGATATTTTCCGTTTATAACATTTATACTAGTTGAAGAGCCTGTTGAGATAACATCATTTCCACAAATATTATAAATAGTTGGTCTGGAAATATCCTCTCCACTCAAATCTATACTATAAGTTACCATATCTCCAAGCTGTACATTTTTAGAATCAACTGAAGCTGTAACACCCGCATAAATGGCATGTGGGATTAAAAAAATTATAAAAAATATCTTACCAAGGTTTTTCATCTGTATCTCTTTGTTTTGGTTTTTTGTTATTTAACATATACATATATGTATTTTGTTGCATGTTTAGCTCATTAAGCCACTTTTCTTCCTCTGCATCACTCATCTTATCACCATTTTCGGCATGTGGGGTTGAGGGCTTAGAGTCTTTTGTTTTGTTGTCCTCATCTTTATTTAGCTGTTTTAAATCATCTTTTTTATCTTGAGCTTTTGTTTCATTGTTTTCTTGATTTTTATTTTCTTCTTCTTGCTCTTTTTTACTCTTCATATCATCTTTATTTTCTTGTTTTTCATCTTTTGATTTTTTACTTTTAGAACTATCTTTTTCATCTTCAGATTTTTCTTTATCATCACTTTTTTTATCTTCATCAGATTCTTCTCCATCTTTTGAATCTTTTTTTTCATCACTTTTTTCGTCTTTATCTTTTTTATCGTTCTCTTTTTTATCTTGCTTTTCTTTTTCTTTTTGCTCTTTCTTTTGCTTTTCTATCTCTTTTTTAACAGCTTCAAGATTTTCACGAACTTCTTTATCTTCATTTAGTTTCAAAGATTTTTCATAAGACTCAACTGCTTTTTGCAAACTCTCTTGCTTACCCTGTTTTACATAGGCATTACCGATATTTGCCGAGTTATTTGCTCTAGAGACCTTATCATCAAAAGTAGCTTTTTGATATGTCTCTATCGCCTCATCAAACTTATTTTGCCTGTAAAGTGAGTTAGCCTCATTAAAGTAACTTTGTCCATTTTTAGAGATATCTGCATGTTTTTTATAAAGCTTGGCAGACTTTTCATATTCACCTAATTCATAGGCTTTTTTAGCCTCTTTTAACTCCATAAAATCTAAAAGTCCAGCTTCGGCATGTGGATTTATAAATAAAATGCTAAATAAAATGGCTAAAGAGCTTGGCAACTGCACTCTCTCCCTTTTACTCATAGAACTAGTTGCTATTATTAAAAGAAGTAAAGCCAGACCAACTGGGTAGTAAAAAAGTGGTATGAACTTATGAATCTCTTCGCTTTTTAACTCTTTTTGCTCGCTATTGCTTTTTATCTCACTAAGCATAGTTTTTACATCCTCGGTTGATTTTACACCTTGGATAAAAACACCACCAGTTGAAGTAGCTAATTCTGAGATATTTTCATTAAGTTTTGAGACAATAATCTCTCCCTTATGTTTTATAAAACTTCCATCAGATTTTTTTATAGGGGCACCTTTTATAGTACCAATACCTAAAACAAACACAACAATATTTTTCTCTTTTGCAAATGCTATCTCATCTGCGAAATCACTTTTATCCCCACCATCACTTAAGATAAGAAGATATTTTTTACCCTCGTTTTTTATGGTGTTATCCACAACATCTAAAAGGGATAAAAAGTCAGTTCCTTTTTCTGTTATAGAATCAGTATTTAACTGACGCAGTAAAAACCCAACAGCACTATGGTCAAAACTCATAGGTGAGACAAGGTATGAGTTTTTAGCAAAGGCAACTACACCTACTCTCTCATCTGGAGCAGATTTTAGTAACTCCATAGCCTTTTGCTTGGCTGACTTTAGACGATTTGGATAAACATCTTCTGCAAGCATTGAGTCAGATATATCAAAAGCTATCATGATATCTGCACTTTTTGCTTTTACTTCGACTGTGCCATCATTTATAACTGGTCCTGCTAATGCGATAAGCATAAAAAAGCCCATAAGTAAAAACAGAGCATTTCTTGCTTTTAGAGTTAAAGTATTTGAACTAACTCTTAACTTGTCCATAACTTCATCACTAAAAAAATGACCCTGAGGCTCTTTTTGAGTAAGCAAAAAGCCAAAAAGAATAAAAAGTGGTGGTAACATATAGTATAAAAATTCAGGATGTAAAAAAGTCATTATGCGTAACCTCTTTTATTTCTTAAATAAATATATAACATTAGTGATACAAAAGCTACAAATAGTGGATAAAAATAATAGTAGTTCATATATGTAAAAGTCTCATTTTTAATCTCTGATTTTTCTAACTCATCTATTTTTTTATAAACATCGAGTAACTCTGTTGCAGATGAAGCTCCAAATGCAACTCCACCTGTTCCCTCTGCTATTTGAACCAGCACTCTTTGATTATACTCGTTTGGCATCCCTATACCTATAGGATAAACTTTAATACCCTCTTTTTTTGCCAAATCCAGAGCTACATCAAGAGGAACCTTATCAACCCCTACAGTTGAAAAACCATCAGTTAGTAAGATAGCAACCTTACTTTTTGACTCTGTCATTTTTAAAAGATTTACACCTTGGGCTAAAGACTCATAAAGAGCTGTATATTTTCCAGCCATCCCAATTTTAAGCTGCGAAACAATACGGTTTAAAATATTTTCATCATAAGTCAGAGGCGAAGCGATAAAAGAATATGCTCCAAAAACGACAAGACCAATATTGTCATTTTTTCTCTCTTTAACAAAATCACCAACTATACTTTTAACCACATCAAATCTGTTTAACTCTGGATTATCTCTATCAAAACCCTTTGCCTGCATAGACTGGGAAGCATCTAAAATAAGTGCTATCTCATAACCATCTTTTGGTTCTAACTCATAAGGCTCATCTCGAACTGGGGATGCTAAGGCAAGTATTAACATTATTATTCCAAGCCACTTTAAAAAGAAAAGTAGTTTTGATGCAGATACAGAGTTTTTTGCAAACTGCGCAGTATGAGGAAAATAGATAGATGGTAACTTCATCTTACATAAACTCTCACATGCCACAAAGAAAAAAACTAAAAATAAAAGTCTGGGAAATTCTAGGTACAAGCCCTCAAACATCAAGCATTCCCTTGTATAGTTCTATATAACCTAAAGTCTCATCATCAAATTTTTCTACATTTTTTTTGTACTTATATTCTTCTAGTCTTTGGTTTAGATTATTAAACATTTCCACATGCCGAGTTGAATCATCTTTAAAAGTAAATCCATAACTGCTAATTGCATAAGCTGAATTTTTAGTATCACTCAAATCAAGTGAGTTTAAAAGTTTTGCATGGTGACGTCTTAAATTAAAAGCTTTTCTTTTTTTATACCAAACGTATAAAAGGTAAAAAATTGCACATGCCAAAAGGATAGCTCCACCAATTGCACCTAAAAGATAATAAAGCGAGTATTCATGAACATCTACTATGGGTTTAATATCATGTAACGGTATATCAAACTGTTGTTTTACATCTGGCATTATCGACCCTCAAACAATCTTCTAAGCCCAACACTAGCTACAGAATCTGTATATATTTTACTAAATCTAATTTGATGTTTTCTAAAAGTGTCATAAAGTTTATGGTCATGTGCTTGAACTTTTTTACTGTAAGCATCTACACTTGATTTGTTAAAATCACCCTCTAAACTTGCCCCACTCTCAGGATCAATCAAAGATGAGAATCCCATCTCTGGAGGTTTTTCTTCCAAATGGTCTCGCACTACCACAGCTACTACTTCATGCTTTCTCGCTAAAAGTTTAAAGTCTGGAATCTCAAAAAAATCACCTACAACCAAGATAAGTGACTTTCTTTTTAGTCTCTTATAAAGAGTATCTGCTATAACTTTAAAATCTACTTTTTGATTAATAGCATCAAACTCTAAAATCTCACCAACATTTTTTTGGATTTGGTGTATTTTTTTACTTGGTTTAGAGTTTGATATCATCTTGTCTGTAAAGATATATGAGCTTAGCATATCTCCATTTTTTAAAGTAGAAAAGCTCAAAAGTGCTGCAACATCAGCTATAGTTTCTTGTTTGAATTTTTTAGAGCCAAAGTGTACACTTCCATTTAAGATGGAAACAATTACAACATTAAGTTCTCTCTCTTCACGAAAAACTTTTATATAAGGTGTCTGCATCTTAGCTGTAATATTCCAGTCAATTCGACGAATATCATCACCAGCCATATACTCACGAAGCTCTATAAAATCGTAACCCTCACCTTGAAAGATAGAGGGATTGTTTCCGACCATTTCACTAAAGACTTGTCGCCTTGCACGAACTAGAATTTTTTGTAATTTGCTCACAACTTAACCTACGGTATCGCTACAGTCTCTAAAACTTTTTGTATTATCTCATCAGTTGTAATACCCTCAGCCTCTGCCTCATAAGTTAAAACAATACGATGACGCATAATCTCTTTAGCGATATAAGCAACATCAACAGGAGTTACAAAATCTTTTCCTCTTAAGTATGCCATAGCTTTTACAGCTTTAAACATATCTATACTTACACGAGGAGAAGCTCCAAACTGTATAAAGTCTTTTAACTCATCAAGTCCATATTCACTTGGATTTCTAGTTGCATTTACTAGTTCTATAATATACTCTTCAACCTCAGCATCAACATGTACTTCTTTTATAGCTTTTTTAAGCCCATCTAAATCTTCATGAGTAATAACTGATGCTATTTCTTCAAATTTTCCACTTGAGATTCGTCTTGCTATCTCTAACTCTTCATCTTTAGTATTGTAATCAACTACGATTTTTAACATAAATCTATCTAGTTGAGCTTCTGGTAGCTGATATACACCCTCTTGTTCAACAGGATTTTGAGTAGCCATAACAAAAAATGGAGGGTCAAGTTTAAAAGTAGTATCACCTAAAGTAACTTGTTTTTCCTGCATAACTTCAAGTAAAGCAGACTGAACTTTTGCAGGAGCACGGTTAATCTCATCTGCTAAAAGCAAGTTTGTAAAGATTGGACCTTTTTTGATTTTAAAGTTATTGTTTTGTGGGTCGTAGATTTCTGCACCAAGAATATCTGATGGAAGTAAGTCAGGAGTAAACTGAGCTCTTTTAAAGTTTAAACCCAAAGATTTTGCAAGTGCATTTACCGTTGTAGTTTTAGCAAGTCCTGGAACACCCTCGATAAGTATATGTCCGTCACACATAAGAGCTATTAAAAGCCCATCTATCATCTTATCTTGACCAACAACTACCTTAGCAACTTCTTTTTTAATATCTTGTATTTTAGAAATCATATAAAAATAACCTTGTTATAAATTAGAGAAATTATAACTAAGTGTAGTAAATAATTAAGAAATATCTATAAAAATATTAAAACACTTTTTATAGCTTGTGCACTTAGGTTAGTACCCTCAGCACCAAGATATCTAAGTGTCTCTTGAAGTGTAAAAATCATACCAGAGCTTATAACTTGAAAATTCATATTTGAGTGATATAAAAGTTGCTCTTTAGTATATGAATCAAAATTAATATCTTTATCTTTATTTATTTTTTTTAACACTTCAACCTGCCAGGCAGGTT
>Ga0209345_10006609_pt1 | contig 10468 bp, 14 predicted proteins | sample Cruoilmetagenom7_FD_187294 | JGI IMG/M metagenome (GOLD analysis project Ga0209345, IMG submission 187294) | Oil polluted marine microbial communities from Coal Oil Point, Santa Barbara, California, USA - Sample 7 (SPAdes) (version 2) | ecosystem: Environmental > Aquatic > Marine > Oil seeps ... | reverse complement strand
CTCCCACCTCACCCCCTCGGCCCACGCCCAACCCATGCGTGTTCGCGCCCCATCCCCAGAGCCAGGAGCCGTAGAACTCGACCTCGCCGGCGAACTCGAACTCGGCATCCTCATCGACCTCATCGTGGACCGCCTAGAGGTCGGGTGCCCCAACTCGCCGTCCTCGGCGTAGTCGGGATCTTTCAAACTACAAATACATCACAACCAAAACCACCACCAACATCCGCCCATCAATCCAGTCCCGCCTCTTCCGAAGCCGCATGATCCCAACCCCGCTCACAACAATCATCGCCGAGAACAAAACACGCGACTGATACAGAATATCGCCGCCCATCGCCACCATCACACCCCCGACAACCAGCAACCCCGCCGCGACCAACGCCGCCCGCCGTGCCCCCATCAGCACCGGCAAACTCCGCGTTGAGTGAACCCCATCACTCACACGATCATCCAAATCACACACCACCGCATCCCCGCACACAATCAACCAAACCCCGCCCAGAATCACCCAAGGCAACTCCCCGACCAATCCCAATAACGCCCCAACATCCCACCCAATCTCAGGCCCAACCACCGCCGCAAGCCCAAGCCCAACCACCGCACTCGCCACCAGCCCCGCCTTGAGCCCAGCTAAATCTTTGAGCCGCGATCCCTTCCCAGGCCGCCACCCAGAATACACATACCCCGCGACAACCCCGCCCACAACCACAACCCCCAGCACCGGGGATATCACAACCCCAACAGCCGCCGCCCCAATCCATTCCGCCCCCATCAAAATCCGCAGCCACTTTGCCCGCCGTCTCAAAAACGAATGCCGCAATGGTTCAGCCATCAGATCCGCCGGATCCAGATCCGAATCCCGAAACTTCACCCGGTCAAAAATATACCCAGAATGCGCGCAAAGCGTGACATACACCAGCCCCATCCCTCCGATCGGCCGTCCCAAAAACTCCCCCAAAACAACCGCCACACCAACCGCGTACATCGCCGCCCACACCGCCAGATGCCCCGCGATCCCGAGCCACAAGTTCAGAGATCCAATTGTTCCACGTGGAACATGAGTACCATCTTTGTGCGCACACATCGTGTCATTCCCCCGACCATCTTAGTGAGCGATCCATAATCAATACCTCTCGGCCCTCAAGCAGCGATCGGGCGAGTTTTTCCATCTCGTTTTGCTGAACAACCAGCTCTGATCGGTGCAAAATATGTTCAATTTCCTCGCGGGCCAGATCCTCTGGGAGCAGCGGGATCGCCTTTTCGAACTCTTTGCCGACCAGTTCTTTAAACTCTGGAGAATTGCTTGCTGGGAGCAGGCGGCGGAGGATGGTGTTGCGTCGGAGGAGGGCGTCGAATCTGGTTGGACCCAATCCGCGGCGGTGGCGGATGGTTTCGATCAGCAGCGGGGTGCTCTGGGGATCGGCGGATTGATTAATTGTGAAAATGAGATTGTCGAGTTCAAGCTGAAGGTCGGCGTCGGTGATCTCCCACTCAAAGTCATGGGCGATCTCTTCGAGCAGTTTGGTGAGCATGAGTTCTTCGAGGGCTTGCTGACCTGAGATCTCGGCCATGATCGGCCAGAGTTCCTCGTTGGTGATGGGCTGGCTGTTGACCATCGCGGCGATGGTGGAGCTGGTGGCGGTCGATTTGTTGGTCGATTCTGGAGCGGTACATCCTGAGAGATTCAGGGCAATAAGTGGGAGGGCCAAGAATGAAAGTGTAAGCAGGAATGGTTGATTCCGGGTAGAGTGGGGTCGGGCTTGGATTGGTTGGTGGAGTCTTGGCATGGACGATCTGAGCCTTGGAATGGGGTTGGGTCAACCGTTTGGCAGTCGGTGCGTACAGAGAATGGCCGATGTGAGTATCGGTATAGTGTAATCCCTTTGAGAAATGATCTGATTCATGAGTTCAACGATCGAAAGTCATTCTGAGCTGTCCGGGTCGAGCCGGCGGGAGGACTCTATGCGCCGGGCGATGGAGATCGCGGCTGATGGGGAGTGGGGTTGCAAGATCGGGGAGCTGGCGAGTCCGAAGTTGCGGAGTTTGATTTGCCCGTTTTGCGGTGGGCTGACGGCGGATTCTGGGCGATGCCAGCGGTGCAGTGCGCGGTTTGATCCATTGAGCCGGCAAGCGTCTCAGAATGAGATGGGGCCTTGGTTTGTGCGGGACGAGTCGATGCCTTACCGACCTGGGTGTAACTATTCCACGATTAAGCGATTGGTTGAGAGTGGGGGGATCGAGGGAAACTCTGTATTGCGGGGGCCGAGTACTCGGCAGTTCTGGATGCTTGCCAAGCACACGCCTGGGGTGGCGCAGATGCTTGGTCTTTGTCATAACTGTGGTCATGAGGTTGAGGGTGATGCGTTTGCTTGCAGTTCGTGCCAGGAACCGTTCTCGGCGGATCGTGACCGGCAGCATCTTGGGCTAGGTCCTGCGCGGCCGCTGCCTGGGATGGCGAGTGTCGAGATTCTTGCGCTGCGGGCTGAACCGCCTGCCGGGGCGGAGCTGGTGTCCGGGCCTGCGGCGATCCCGCTCGTGCCTCAGGATAGTCGCGGGCGAGATGGGGGGCGGCGGAAAGTTGACGGTGAAGGTGTTCAGAGCGGCGAGGAGGGGCTCGATGCGGTGAAGCGGATTGATGAGCTGGGGCGGAGTGTGCGTGCGTTGCGGCGGGCGTGGGTGAGTGAGCGGAAGAAGGCTTGGATATCGGTTGGGTGTGCCGGAATAATTACTGCTTTGGCATTGGTGATTATTGTGGTATCGTGAGTTTGGTTGGGACGACTGGATGGTTGCTTGTGATTGAAGATCGCAGAACAAGAGTGCGGCCTGTGCGGTTGGAGCCGGCAGTGGGTGGGGGGTTTACGCTGATCGAGTTGCTTGTGGTGATCGCAATTCTTGCTGTTTTGATTGGGTTGTTGCTTCCTGCGCTTGGATCGGCGCGGGCTTCTTCGCGTGCGATTGTGTGCGGATCAAACCTTCGGCAGATGGGTGTGGCTGCGGTGATGTACACGGATGATGAGCGTGGGATTCTCCCTGCATTTTCGTGGAAGGGTGGGGTTGAGCAAGAGACCCTGTTCGCGGATTTGGAGTTGGCAGCCAATGATAAAACGGCGGTGCGGAATCAGGCATTGCATATTATTCGTGAACGGAGCGGGCATGCTACAGCTACGGCTGAAAGCGTTTGGATGTCGCCCCTTTGGTTTACGCACCTTGTGTATCTGGATTACTTGTCTGGGAATCCGGAAGAGCCGGTCGCGGCGTGTCCTGAGGATTCGGAGCAGGTCGAGCGTGCAGAGACTCCGGTGGGAGAGTTTTCAACGAATCAGATTCGGCGGAAGTATGAGAGTTCGTATGAGAGTTCATTGGTTGCTGGATCGGTGGATGTGCGGCGGGGAAGGGTGTTTCCGATCAGCCAGAACGATCAACCTTGGCAGGTGTTCTTTCGTGGGGATAACTATGTGACGAGTCGAAAGTTGACTGAAGTGGCTTTCCCGTCGTCGAAGGTGTACATGTTTGATACATATGAGCGGCATGGATCGAGCCGGGTGGACCGGTTGTTCTTTGAGCCTGGGACGAGTCAGCCGATGTTGTTCTTTGATGGGTCGGTGAGCCGGCGGGAGACCAATGATGCGAACCCGGGGTTTTGGCCTAAGTTTCCTGCGAACCCATCTCCGACATTGATCGAGAATGATGAGGGGGAGTTATTCCCTGCGGTGTTCCGGTTTACGCGTGGCGGGCTCCGGGGGATTGATTTTGGTGGACAAGAGATCAGTACTGGGCAGTAAGGGTTGCGAATTGACGGGTTGATTGACCTAGAATCCTTTGAGCCGATGGCGGACGCTGTTGGTACTGGAGATTGCTATGGGTGACAAGCCGGGCGTATTGATTGCGGATAAGTTTGATCAGATCGGGATTGACGGGTTGCGTGATCTCGGGTGCGATGTGCATGTAGATGCGGATCTTGGGCCTGAGACGATCGGTGATGCACTCAAGGCAACCGGAGCGAAGGTCTTGGTGGTTCGATCGACCAAGGTGCCCGCTTCGGTGTTTGCGGATTGCGGGGATTTGTCGCTGGTGATCCGGGCGGGTGCGGGGCATGACAATATTGATTCTGCTGCGGCGGGCGAGAAGGGGATCCCTGTGTGCAATTGTCCCGGGATGAATGCTGTGGCGGTTGCTGAACTGGCGATCGGGCACATGATTAATCTTGATCGTCGGATCTCATTGCAGACCAAGTCATTGCGTGAGGGGCGATGGAACAAGAAAGAGTTTGCCAAGGCCAATGGGCTCAAGGGGAGCAAGTTGCTTGTGGTTGGGATGGGTTCTATTGGGATGGAAGTTATTAAACGGGCGCAGGCGTTTGGGATGACGGTGAGTGCGCAGTCACGCTCAATGCATAAAGAAACCGCACGGGCTCTCGGGATCAAGATGATTGAGTATTCTCGCGAGGCGCTGAAGGCGGCGATCGAGGAGGCGGACATTGTTTCTGTGCATGTGGCGTTGTGCGCCGATACGGACAAGCTGTGCGGGCCCAACTTCTTTGGGGCGATGAAGCCTGGGGCGATGTTTATCAATACTTCTCGGGGGGAGATTGTTGATGAGATGGAGTTGATTAAGGCGGTGAAAGAAAAGGGCATCCGGGTGGGGCTGGATGTGTATCAGAACCAGCCATCGAGCAAGGATTGTGATTGGGCGTGCGCGGTTGCTGAACTGCCTGGTGTATCGCTGACGCATCACTGCGGGGCGTCTACTGATCAGGCGCAGGAGGCTGTTGCGCTAGAGGTGATCCGGATTGTGGGTACGGTGATCGACGAGGGTCGGACGCTGCATGTTGTGAATAAGAAATCGTTGAAGGATGAACAGTTGAGCTTGGCTCTTTAGCCTGCCTTTGGAATAGGAGACTAGATATGGGTGATCGTGTATACAACTTTTCGGCTGGGCCTGCGTGTTTGCCTGAGAGCGTGATTAAACAGGCTCAGAAGGATATCTGGAATATCTTTGATTCTGGGATTGGGATCATGGAGCATTCGCACCGAAACAAGTACTTTGATCGGGTGACGCACGAGACCGAGGCGGACTGCCGGGCTGTGGGTAGCATTCCTGAGGATTATTCAATTTTTTGGATGCAGGGCGGGGCGACGAGCCAGTGTTATATGGTGCCTGCGAACTTCTTGGCTGCGGATCGGACTGCTGATTACTTTGATACGGGGAAGTGGGCAACCGACTCAATCGCGGAGGTGCATCATTACGGGGGGCTCAATGTGTGCGGGTCTTCGAAAGACTCTGGGTACAACCACATCCCGAAGGGTGATGCGGTGAAATATTCGGATGATCCTGCGTATGTGCAGTTTACTTCCAACAACACGATCATGGGGACGGAGTTTAAGGAACTGCCTAGGACTCCTGGAAACTCGTTCTTGGTGGCGGATATGTCGTCGAATATTTACTCACGTCCGATTGATGTGAGTCAATATGGGTTGATTTATGCGGGGGCGCAGAAGAACCTTGGGCCATCTGGGACGACGCTTTTGATTGCGAAAACGGATTTGATAAACAATCCGGTTCGTGAACTTCCAAAGATGATGCGGTACGGGCTGATGGCGAAGAAAGAGGGGCGGTACAACACGCCCAATACCTTTGGTGTGTATCTGATGGGTCAGGTGTTTAAGTGGATCTTGGCCGAGGGTGGGCTCACGGCAATGGACGAGATCAATAAGGAGAAGGCGGGGATCCTGTATGACTTTATTGACTCGGAGGATTTCTTTACGCCACACTCGAAGGTCGAGGATCGGTCGCTGATGAACATTACCTTCAAGTGTCCGACGGCGGAGCTTGATGCGTTGTTCCTTGAGCAGGCGGAGAATAAAGGGCTGACCACGCTTGCGGGGCACCGGGCGATTGGTGGGATGCGGGCGAGTATTTATAATGCGTTCCCGAAGGCGGGGGTCGTTGCACTAGTTGAGTTTATGAAGGCGTTTGCTATGGAGCACGCTGGGGCGAAGGCGTAAACGAGTTTAGATTTTGATTAAGTAGCTCGGAGTCTTTGCTCCGGGCTTTTTTATTTGAGTCGATCGCTGCAGGCGGCGAGGACTTCGGCGGTGGTGATGCGTTGGATCATTTCGGCGGAGCGGTTGTCGCGAAAGTAGAACTCGTCGCCTTCTTTGGTGTGCTGGATCATGTCTTGTTCGCGTCCGAAGGGGGCGGCTTTTTTGGGATCGGTTGGGCCTAGGAGTCCTACGAGGGGGCGGTTGAATCCGACGGCCATGTGGAGGGCGGCGGAGTCGTTGGCGACGGTGAGCTTTGATCTTGCGATGATGGCCATGAGGAGGGCGATTGATGTTGAGCCTACTCGGTCGGTGATTTTGGGGTGGTCTTTGGCGAGTTCTAGGAGGGGGGCGCAGTGGAGGCGTTCTCCGGGGCCTCCGACGACGATGACTCGTTCGATGGCTTTGTTTTTGGTGAGTTCTTGGGCGAGTTGGGTGAAGCGTTCGATGGGCCAGCATTTGGCGGCCCAGGCGCTTGTTGGGGCGAGGACGGCGTAGGGCTCTGGGTATTCGATGACGACTTCTGAGAGTTCGGCTTGGCCTGCGTAGATGGTGATGTTGGGGTTGGTGATGTCGGCTCCGGCGGCTTTTGCTAGGGCGAGCATGCGGTCGACGGTGTGGAGTTCTTTTGGGGCGTCGATGCGTTGGTTATGAAAGAGCCAGCCGAGTTCTTGGGAGTCTTTGAAGCCGTACCTTAACTTTGCACCGGTTGCTCTTGAGAAGAATCCTGAACGGGCGAGGCCTTGGCAGTCGAGGACCATGTCGTATTTGTTTTTACGTAGGGTTCGGAGCCACTTGAGAAGGGGGCCGAAGCGTGCGTGGCGGCATTGTTTGCCGAGCTCGACTCTTTTGAAGGGGATGACCTCGTTGAGGTCTGGGTGGTGCTCGATGGCTTGGGTGAAGGTGTCGCGGGCCATCCAGTCGATTTTGGCGTTTGGGTAGCGTTGCTTGAGTGCGGCGAGGATGGGGGCGGAGCGGCAGATGTCGCCTAGGGCGCTGGGGCGGATGATGAGGATTCGTTTAGGATCTGGCACCTGCAAGGATAGGGCTTCGAGATGCAGCTAGGCGGGGTAGGTTGCGGAGGTGCGGTCGGTTTCCCAGACTGTGATGTTTTCTAGGGTGCAGCCAAGAGTAGAAAGGGCTGGGGCGAGGGTTTCGTAGCAGTGTTTGGTGATGTTTTCGACGGAGGGGATTTGGCCGTCGTTGGTTTGGTCGAAGGGGGGGCAGTCTTTGTTGAGGAACTTGTGGTCGAGGGGGGTGATGAGGGTGTCGTTGATTGTTTGTTCGATTTGGTGTTGGAGCTCGGGGGTGAGGGCTTCGATGGCTACTCGGATGGTGGGCTCGAGTTTGTAGTTGTGGCCGTGACCGGAGGGGTTGTTGCACTTGCCGAAGAAGGCGGTGTTTTGGTCGTCGGTCATGGATGTGGCGTGGAGTCGGTGGGCGGCGGCGAACTCGTACTGCTGGTTGAGGAGGATGGATTTGGAGGTTGGGTTGTTGCTTTGGGGGGCGGTCATGGTTATTGAATGGTATGGGGTGAGGTGCCAGCGGATTGAGTTGAGGGATGGGGTGAGGATTTCTTTTGATTTGATCCAGAGCATTGGGAGGAGGGTTGCGGGGTGTTGGTTTGGGTTGGAATCGATTTGTTGGGCGATGATTGGGAGGAGATGATTTCGGACGAGGGCATCTATTTCTTGGATGCCTAGGAGGTATCCGGTTTGTGGATCGGGGTGTCCTTTGATGGCGATGGTGAGTTCGTAGTATCGACCTAGAGTGGTCATGGAGGGTTTGCCGGCGGTGGTGTTGCATCCGAGGGTTGAGCCGTCGGTATTGATTGTAAAGCGGACGGTTCGGCGCAGGATGTGTTGGTTTTGTTGGGTCATGGACGATTGAAGCATAGCGGTCGATGGTCGCAGAAGGGTTTTCAAATGGGATGGTGCTGTTGTAATAAGAAATCGGGGATGAGTGCGGGTGCAATGTTTGTGATCTTCATGCCGGTGTGGATTGGGATTATTACAAACTCGAATCCCAAGAAAGATTTTGATGCACAGATCAGTGTCGGTTCGCAAGTGGCGATTAAGGAGAAGATGATGAACTCGAAGGATGTGCTTGGGTATGAGTTTGAGATGCTTGATGGGACGAATAAATCGCTGGAGGACTATCGGGGTTCAGTTGTGATGTTTGTAAATGTAGCGAGTGCGTGTGGGCTTACGCCTCAGTACGAGGGGCTTGAGGCGTTGTATCAGGAGAAGAAGGGTGAGGGGTTTGTGATTGTTGGGTTCCCGGCCAATGAGTTTGGTGGGCAGGAGCCTGGGAGCAACACGGAGATCGCGGAGTTTTGCAGCGGGGAGTATGGGGTGAGCTTTCCGATGATGGGGAAGATTGTTGTGAAGGGCGAGGGGGTGCATCCGTTGTACGCACAACTGGCGGGGCAGCCCGAGCCGATTGGTGGGGAGCCTGAGTGGAACTTTGCGAAGTTTTTGGTGAATCGGGAGGGTGAGGTGGTGGTGCGGTTCCCTTCGCGTACGCCTCCGGAGGATGCTGGGCTCTTGGCGAAGGTGGATGAGTTGCTGGGGGAATGAGGGGGCGGGGGTTTGTGGAAGAGAAGACATGCAAGAGGCGAAGACGCCACCTACATGGCGCCCAGATTAAGAGAGGGCACTACTGCGCCCAAATGCGGCGAGTAGTGGCACCCGGAGAGTGAGAATTCATGGGATCTGAACACTGGGCGACACGGGGTCTAAGTGCTTGCGGGGCAAGGCGTTGGGCTTGGTTGCGTGTTGTGTGAAGTGATCTTAACACAACCTTTGCGTATTCCGGCTGGCTTTGGGAGGGGTTGCGCGAGACGATTGTTTCTATGGCGGGAGTGCTCGCCTGTTTGGATTGAAACTACACACGGAGTGTTGCGATGGAATCTCGAAAGTTGATGTCGTTGGTGGGTGCGTTTGCGGTGTTGCCTTTGGTTGTCGCGGGAGCGATGGCCGGGGATGGGGTTGATCCTGAGTTGCCTACATATGAGGCGACGAGCGGGGTGTCGGGGAGTATTAAGTCGATCGGATCAGACACGATGAATAATCTGATGACTCTTTGGGGCGAGGACTTCAAGAAGTTCTATCCTGCGACGCAGACTGAGGTGGAGGGGAAGGGGTCTTCGACGGCTCCCCCGGCACTGATTGAGGGGCAGGCTCAGTTTGGTCCCATGTCGCGTCCTATGAAGGGTGCGGAATTGGATAAGTTTGAGGAGGCCAATGGGTATCAACCGACCGCTGTTCGGGCGGGGATTGATTGCCTGGCGGTGTATGTGCATAAGGATTGCCCGATTGAGGAGATCAGTATCGAGGATCTGACTCGGGTGTATTCTGTTGCGGATACGGATCTGACCTGGGGTGATCTTGGGGTGGAGGATGCGGACTTTAAGAATCGTCCTGTGAGTTTGTATGGGCGGAACTCGGCATCTGGTACATATGGATACTTTAAGAAGATCGGGCTGCAGGGGAATGATTTCAAGGCGACAGTCAAGGAACAGCCTGGGTCATCTGCTGTTGTGCAGGCGGTGACGACTGATTTGTATGGGATGGGATATTCTGGAATTGGGTATAAGACTGCTGGCGTGAAAGCGATCGCGGTTTCGTACGACGGGTATGAGGCGGTCGATGCGACGGCGGAGAGCGCGTATTCTGGTGAGTACCCGATCGCTCGATTCCTCTATCTCTATGTGAATGCTGATCCTACGACCGGGATTACTGATCCACTGCGGGCTGAGTTTATCAAGATGGTGTTCTCGCAGTCTGGGCAAGAGATTGTTGTGAAGGATGGGTACTTCCCGGTTCCTGCGAGTATTGCTCGCGAGGACCTTGAGTTGCTCAAGATCGGGTATGATTTTTGAGTGATTGATCCTGATGTAAAACTTGATGCTCAAACACAGAGCCGCTCTCGGGCGTCGCGTCGGTTGCATGCAACGGATGCGGCGGCCGAGTTTGTCGTGACTGTTGGTGGGTTCGCTGTTTTGGCGGCGGTGCTTGGGATTTGTTTTTACTTAGCGTGGGTGGTGGTGCCTTTATTTTCATCTGGGGTTGCAGAGGAGGGGGTTGAGTTTGCGGGTGGGGGTAGAGAGGTGCCGGCGGCGGTGTTTATGGGGCCTTATGGGGAGGCGGCGGTTTTTTCGCGACAAGGGTACGGGGGCGAGGTTGTTGGGCTGCTTGAGAATGATGATTTGGGGGGATGGGGCACTTCGCATAATCGTGTGGTGAGTGAGTCGTCGGCTCGGAATGGGGCGTTGATTGCGCGGGGGTATGGGGATGGGACGGTTCGGCTTGGATCGGTGAAGTTCTCGACGCGGTTGCTTGCGGCTGGTGATGAGGTTGTGGGGAATGGGTATCGCAAAGAGCTGGAGGATGGGCGGGTTCGGCGGGTGACTGTTGAGGAATCGT
>Ga0209345_10006608_pt1 | contig 10468 bp, 12 predicted proteins | sample Cruoilmetagenom7_FD_187294 | JGI IMG/M metagenome (GOLD analysis project Ga0209345, IMG submission 187294) | Oil polluted marine microbial communities from Coal Oil Point, Santa Barbara, California, USA - Sample 7 (SPAdes) (version 2) | ecosystem: Environmental > Aquatic > Marine > Oil seeps ... | reverse complement strand
CTAACGCAACAGATTCAGCGCAGGCGTGTGTCCTGTGCAGAGAGTCTGCCCGAATTTCACCTCAGGGTTGTGCGACGCTCGATTGCTTTGACTCAAGAGGGAATTAGGGCGATAGTGTGGCGGAACTGAATTGTTTTCTAGGGCTTTCGAGTGCCCTACCAGACCAATGCAGTTGGGAGGCAATATTGCTTGTCATTTTAAGCGAGGTAATGTGAATGTCTGGATCAAAAATCATAACAACTTTGGTTGCTGTGGCTTCGCTTCTATTAGCCAGCGAAGCTATGGCAGCGACTGTGAAATTTCAGAGTGATGGCCCGAGTCCGCCGGGCGTGAACGACTGTAGCGGGGATTTTGGAACGTCTCCAAACTGCGTATACGTAAGCGAGGATAACTACTATTTCGACGGACCCGGTGCGGATGACGCTGGCGTGGCCACAAGCTACACAACCAATAATTACGGGACGCTTAACCAGATTGCAAAGGTTGATAGCCCGTTTGCGACAACCCCTACTGTGTCAGCAGGATCTATTCTGGGGGCTGGCGTATTCACCTTCGAGGTGGATGGTGGGAACCTGAAATGGACTTATAATCCGAATGGGTCCTTGGCAGCCGTGTTCGCGTTCTCAGTAAAAGGTGGAAATATGTATAACCTTTGGGAACTTGACATAGCTCCTACCGCTGGCGGTCTACAGCAAATGGTTTCGGGGTGGTTCGCTCCGCAGGGGAATGACGTAGATGATATCTCTCACGTCACGTTCTTTGGAAAAGAGCTAGCTGCGGTACCGCTTCCCGCTGGTGGTATCCTTTTGATCACAGCGCTCGGAGGCCTTGGGTTCACCGCGCGGCGCCGTCGTAAATCCTAAAACGACGGCAAATCCATGAGTGTGTACACAACAGCCCCTTCGGGGGCTGTTTCTGTGTTGAAGCGTTCCATCAGCGTTTGCGCCGCAGACCAGCGCCGACGGAGACCGCCATCGGCGATGATCTCAATCTCAGACATAAGCACATGCTTAAGGCTGTCCTTAAGCCTTCTCGGTCAGGTCAAGGTGTCCGGTCGAATTGGGGGCCAGTTCATCAGGTGATAACGCATTCGGTTGGCGTCGCACGGGCAAGGACGAGGCGTGCGACCAGTCGCAGGGCTTCAGCTGTCGTGAGGCATACAGACGTCACGTGGAGCGCGGCTCGGACAACGGCATGCGGCATTTTCGTGAAGCACCCGACTCGTTTTGTTCGGTTTCCCGAAGGCGCTGTCGCTTTGAGCGGCGGTTGAGCCGGAAAGGAAAGCGGCGACGGCCATCGCCAGACCCGTTTGCCGGTGCCGGCCTTGCCCGGAGCGGGCCTCGCAATGATTGAGGCCGGACTTGTCCTTTGCCCGCAGGAAGCATTTATCGATTGTCCAACGCAAACCGACAGCTGCCGCGAGTTCATCAAGCGAGGTCTCTGCTGGCGCGAAGGCGGAGTAGTAGGCAATGCCCCCCGGATCGTGGCGGCTCCTGCGCGCCAGCATCCAGCGGTCCGATCCATACACGGCGTCAGCCAGAACACAGCGGCAAGGAGTGCCCTCATCGAGAAGGCCGGCAATCATCCCTCGCGCCATCGTGGGCTTGGTGGCGAAGCAGATCGCCTCGGAAACATGGGTCTTTGCCCGGCGCGTCTCATCCCCGGCCCAGGCTTTCAGCAAATACAGACGCCGGTCGACAAGCGCATGACCAACCCGCAATCCAACGGCATGTCGGATGCATTCGTGGAAACGCTCTCGCGCGACCGCGTCCGCGTCAATCCGCTGCCCGATGCCGAGACCGTTCTGAGATTGATAGGCGACTGGATCGAGGATTATAACGAAAGCCACCCACACAGCGGCCTTAAATGGCGCTCGCGCCGCGAGTTGATCAAGACCGAAACCGAAACCGCTTAGATGTCCGATGAAACAGGGGCTGGATCAGACTCAAACAAGAATAGGCTCTATTATGATAAAACTCCCCGAAGACGTTTCCCAAGCCCCATCGCTTGAGATTGCTGCGGACCGCCTTGGGCAAATCCTCGGCCTTCAGAAACCCGCACCGTTAGATGCCACTCAACGTGCGCTAGACAACCCTCTTTACGCGCGAGCATTGCTGACAGCGCGGAAAATGCCTGCCGTCCTCTGGCAACTATTGGTCGCACCAGAAACGGTAAATATTGCGCCACTGGCCGGGATAGAACGAAAGCCGCCACCAGCCTCCAACCTCCAGATCATGGCCAAGGCGGCGGCGGCAACTCTCAAATGGGGGGCAGAAGGTTTAAAACATGCCGAACCTTGGGTCATAGAGCGCCGTCTTGCGGCCTGCAGCCGCTGCGAGTTCCAGACAGAGGCCCCCGACACATTGATCTATCGCGGGGCAAAAGTGGTGGTTGGAAAAGATGCTAAAATCTGCGAGCAATGCGACTGTCTGACAAATACAAAAGCCGCTCTTGCAATAGAACACTGCCCTGCGAAAGACTTGGCAAATCCTGAACTTTCGCGCTGGCAGGAACCGTGGGTCGATACAGCTAAGCTTTCCAAGTGGCCTTGGCGTTAATGGCGGAGCTACTGCCGTGGAATTTTGGCAAGTGAAGCACTGCTTGCGTTAGGCTGAACGAAACACGAAATTATCCTCGGGCAACATATTACGCCAATCAAATCTCTTCTCGGTCGGCTTGGGATAAGCCGGAGTGCTCCGCGGCACTACTGTATTGGCCATCGAGATGTTGTCATCGGATCGTTTGATTAACATATGAAAAAGTGCCGCGCGCGTACCCATAAGATGGTCAGGCACACGTGTCGCCAAAGCACAATTCAACTCTGGTAATATTGAGTTTTTGTCGTACATCCTGGTCGCCCACTTTAGGTCTGCTCTTATTTATACCTAGGAACTTGTCAAAAAAATGGCGCCAGTGATTGCTTCCTCATCATTGCTTGAGACTGTTGAACAGGGAATTGTCGGCCCGGTCTTGCAGTCACTGTCTTGCTGTTCTGACTGCGTGCGTCGTCTTGGAGCCTTCGTGACGTATCTGTCCCATAGCGCTTCTTTCCATGCTTGGGAAAAAATCGCACCAGCACATCCCGGGACCAAACACCTAGGGCTGGGGGCAGAACAAGGTTGATTACCTGGCTTCTAAAGAAGAGGCGTAGACCTAGTGGAAAAATACGAAATGATCCAGGTCCGCAAGTTTGGTAAATTGAGTGTTGAGCGTGTCCAGTTTCGGATGCTTGGTGCTCTGGGCTTCTTCACGTACCGAATGAAAGGTTCCTTTTTCACGTACCGATCGAAAGGTTAAAGCCCCGGCTTCTTCCTCTCTCTGCGGCACTGGGATTGATTTCAATGTGTCCAGAAGGCACCGGATCGAACGCAGTTCATCGCCAGCCTGCCGAAGTTTGGTTTCTAAGTCATCCATTGTCTTCCCAGAAAATTAAAACTCCCTAGTCTGCTTCCTATGCTGGCGGTGCTAAGTCCAGATACTTTGCACGATTGCGCCTTCATCGGCGTGAAACTTCTTATTTTTGCGCCTTATCGTGTGTGGTGCCACCAAGGGCCGCCCCTGGCCTGCCCCCATCGAGTGGTCCGATATGAATGTTCGTGCATGGTCGGCCTTTGGTCTATCGGGACGATGCCTTTGAGACCGCCGCCAGCTGGGTGTCGCGCGGCACTGAGATCTCGAAACGCAAGCAGTACGCGTCTGAGTCCAACGCAAAGGTCTGGCTTGCGATCTGGGTTGCGCCTGTCCCTTGCCTCAAGACGTCGGTTGAAAACCATAAAAGGCGGATTCTTGCCGTAACCGGGATGTCGCCCGGACAAGATCCTCATTTTGGTCCTATTTGTTTGTTTTTATGACAGCTTTCGGCCTCAGAAACGCCCACGTTGAGATTTAGAAACCATCATCATTCTCGAAGTTTGGACGGTTTAAGGACGAAAAATGCGGGAAACTTGCCGACGCAAATCCGACAACTTGATGGCACGAACCTTGCACCGTAATAGTCACTCAAGGCCCACAGGCCACCTCAGAGGCAGATCTTCAACAGTTAGGACAGTGTTTGTCCCGGCCAATCACAACCGAATGGACACGCGTAGCAATTCGCTTTGTTACGCTCGAACAGGAGTATTACCATGGCGATTGAAATCACCGTGTCAAGTCTTTCCAGCCTGGAAAGTGCTCTGGCAGCTGCCAAGGGCGGAGAAATAATAAAACTGTTAGACGGTTACTACGGATCCATCACACTTTCCAAGGACTTCACTTCAAAAGTTACGATTGAGGCCATCAACCCTCACAAAGTGACTTTCAGCGACATTGATGTCCCGGGCGGATCGAACATCCATCTGGATGGGCTGATCATCGAATCTCAACCCCGCATTGATCAGAATGCTCACCATGTAACCATCTCGAACAGCATCCTCAAGAATGCTCTCTACATCCGTGACGCCGATAATATTGTGATTGATAACAATGATATCAGTGGCGGGCAAAACACGCTCATATTGAATGACGTTACGAACTTTACGATCACTGAGAACTATATCCATCACGCCACAGCCGATGTCGTGCGTATTACCGGTGCATCGAAGTACGGTTTGTTCGAGAACAACACCGTGTATGATGTAGCCGCAGCACCGCTCGTTCATCCAGATCTAGTGCAGATGTTCGGTACATCCACTGGCATTCCTACCGATATCACCTTCCGCGGCAATCACCTCTACGACGATCCGACGACAGGCAGCGTCTATGCCCAAGGCTTCTTTTTTGGGGACCCGAATAACGGCGGCTACAAGAACATTTTGATCGAGAATAACCTGATCAATGTTGGTTCTCCAAACTCTATCGCAATTCATGGCGGGCAAGAGAATGTTGTGATCCAACACAACACCCTTATCCCTTGGCCCGATGGCGGCGGCGCGATCATTCGGCTTACCGATGCAAGAGGGTGGACTAATGAAGGAACTACTGTCCAAGACAACATTGCAAAATCCATCCTGAACCAAACGAATGTGCCAAATGTGAGCGGTAACTATTTTTATGGTAGCAATGCCGATTTGAGCAAACTTTTCAGCGGCGATGGCGGCCGATGGCAGGATTTCGTGCCAGTCAGCGGTAGTCCAATTGATCTGTCCACAGGTCTGGGTGCCAGCGACAGGCTTACTGATCTGCTGAATGGCACATCAAGTAGCGGCAGCACCCCCGAGCCGACGCCTGAAGAACCGGCACCAGCCCCCGAGCCGACGCCTGAACAACCGGCACCAACCCCCGAGCCGACACCTGAACAACCGGCACCAACCCCCGAGGACAATACGGGCGGCACGGATCAGGGGCAAATCGACTCCTCTCTGAACGGTGTAGCTTATGCGGCGATGGGCGCGCACGAATTCACTAGCGCTTCGGACGTGATTGAGGTCGCACATAACAGCAATCTGGCGTTGGACGCGGCGACCATCTCGTTCAGTTTCAACGCTGACACCGTGTCAGGCACCTATGGGTTGTTCTCCAAGGACGCCAGCTATTACACTGGCGGCGGCAATCATCTGGTCAGTTACATCGAAAACGGTAATTTGATCGTACGCTTTCAAGATGGCGCAAATGACGACTTCGCCCGGATCGGTGGTATCAAGGCCGATACCGACTATGATCTGCAGGTCTCCTTTGGCGATGGCAATACGTCAGTCTGGCTAAATGGAGCGCAAGTGCACTCCGCCGATTTCTCGACGAGCTGGACCAACAATGTGGAATATCTACAGTTCGGCGCCCGCGGCTGGTCCAGTGAATCCGGTGAGGCTGGGTTCTCGAATGTTTTCGACGGAACGATTTCTGATATCATCGTAGCAGAGGGCAACCTGACCCCTGCGCAGTTCCAGAACCTGCTGTCCGACGCATTGGCTGACTCAGGAACTGTGGGGGGCACCCCGACACCGGAATCGCCACCGACCGACATCATTGCCAATGTCGTTTATGAACAGGCTGCAGAACAGACGTTCACTGGCAAAACAGCCAGTATCGTGAATCTCGAGCACGATGCCGCCTATGAGGTGCCGGAAGGCACGATCTCTTTCACCTTCAATGCCGACGACCTGCGCGGCACGCAGGGATTGTTTTCCAAAGATGCCTTCCACTACGCTGGCGGCGGAAACCATCTATCGGTTATGCTTAAGGGAGATTCGCTGTATCTTGTCTTTCAGGATGAAGACAGCGACATGGCCTTTCGAGCCCCCGGCATCAAGGCAGGCCAAGACTACGACGTTCAAACATGGTTTGGAGACGGTGAAGTCGGCCTGGCTGTGAATGGCGAACTGATCGGAACCAAGGCGTTTGAGGTCGATCTAAGCCTCAATCATCAGAACGTGCAAGTTGGCGGGCTCGGGTGGACCAGTTCGAACGGCGGCGACACGATCAGCAATGCGTTTGCTGGCACGATTTCAGACCTAGTGATAATTGATCAGGCCGTAGCGATCGACCATGGCGATCTGATCGTCTGATACCGGTCAAGTCGTTCCAAAAGGATAGACCGCCGCGGGCACACCGTTGGCGGTCTAAGTGAGATGCCCCTGGATTTGTAGATGCTTTGCTTGGTGAGTTTGCTCCATAATACCGCCGATTTGATCCGACAGGCCTAGGCCGACAGCGGCAAACTCTATGGCTATCGCAAGCTCGCCGACGATCTGCGCGATCACGGCGAGACCTGTTCAGAGAAACGTGTTGCGCGTTTGGCCTGCCTGGCTGGAATTGCCGCGCAGATTGGCGACAAGCGCCGACCGGGGCGATACGGCGGCAAGCCTGCTGTGGTCGCTGACAACGCGCTGGTCCGACAGTTCGAAGTCGCTGCGCCCGACATGGTTTGGGTGACAGAATCACCTGCATCAAGACCCATGACGGCTGGCTCTACCTGTCCGCTGTCATTGATCTGTTCCAAACGTGCTGACGTCAGACACTAGCCCGAAGGACCGCACCGGCGCGCGAACAGACCGTCGATACTCGGACGGGCTCATATGCCGCTTTTTGAGAAAAACCCGAGCTAGCACTTGGTTGGACGAATATCCGACCTCCAGAGCGATCTCCGTGACGGACAGGTCTGTTTGTTCGAGGAGTTCGCAAGTTTTTTCCATTCTCAGTTGCGTCAGGTAGACCCGTGGCGGCACACCGAGGCTCTGCTTGAACATTCGGGCAAAATGAAAGGGTGAGAGTTGCACCTCGGCAGCCAACTCATCCAGACTGATGTCTTCCGAGAGCCGCATATGCATAAGCTCGATACAACGCCGCTTCGCCCAAGGTGCGAGACCGCCCTTTGTCGGCGCAATTGATGCACCGCCGAGTCGGCACAGCTCAGCGAGGATCTCGCAGCCCGCAGCGCGCGCCAACAGACGCGACGGAGGGCCTTCTTCTTCACAAATTGACCAAAGGTTCCGTAGTGCAGACTGGATGGCCGGTGTGGTGTACGCTTTGCTGTATATCTCTAGGCCGCCGAACGAGAACTTGCCATCAGCAACTTCATCCAGCACGCTTTGCCATTGCGCCAAGGGGAATGCAAAGCTGCGAATGTGATGACTGGTATCGACCCTGGAATAATTGGCGAAGTTCGGTGCAGCGAGAACAAAGCCGCCCCTTTTGGTCGTCACATCGAAATGCCCACCTCCGAGGTTGGCACTGATATGGCTGCCGCCGAACAAATCCTGATGCAGGACGAGATCGGGGACAGCCGGGTCATACATTTTCTTGGCCGGTTGCGTTGCCTCAATCATGTTGAGGATTCCGCCAGAGGATTTCATCACTTGCACATCGGGTGCGCGAGGGCCTTGCTTGTACCATTGGGCAAAAGATGAATAGGCGGGCATCGTCATGTGATATCTCTCATTGCGAAGTTTTCAGCAGCGGATTGTGAGGGATCGACTGAAACTTTGTGCTGTGGGCTCCCTCGAAAATTCCCGTCCCGCTTCGGGTGTCCAGGCTCATTCTTCCGCCTCCGTGGAGCCCACGGTCGAAAGGACCGTGACCGACATGCCCGGTCTCAGCAGTGCGTCGGGGTTCGGGAAGCGTGCCCATACGGTGACGGTGTCGGTCTCAGTATCAACTTCGGCGCTCTCCGCATGTGGAATCGCCTCTCCGGGATAGACCCTACCTCCGGGCAGTTGCAGGCGCACTTTGACGTGTTGCAACAACTGTGCAGCCGTTGCAGCGCTTGTTGCCTCCAGCGCCGCAAGCCGCTCGGAATATGGGGTGCGGTAGGCAACAACCGCCGGGTCGAACGCTACGATCCTGCCAAGCGGCGGTCCGGCTTCAGCCTCGAGGAACGCTCCAACTGCGACTGCAGGCGGAGAAATAAGGCCAGAGATCGGAGCCCTGATGATCGCGCGCTCAAGATCAAGGGCGGCCCTTCGCCGCTCAGCCATCGCAAGAGCAACAGCTGCCTTGGCCATTGCCTTTTCAGTGCGCGCAGGACCGAGCGAAGCATCTGCGGCGATTCCGCGGACGTGCAGCGCCTCTTGGCGGGCCGTCCGGCGGGTGGCACCTTCGAGCAGGGCCCTTGCCTCGGCAAGCCGTGCCGCGGCGATCTCGAGCGCAATCTCTGCATCGGTCGGGTCAAGACGGATTAGCGGTTGCCCCGCAGTGACCAAATCGCCACCTTCGAATAGGATCTCGGTAACAACGCCATTTAAACGGCTTGACAGCACGGCATGCTCCGACGCCTCCACCCTCCCCTTGAAGATCATTGGGTCGGCGGCTGCAGGGCCTGTACTCAAGATGGCAAAGACCATTGTGCAAAAATATCTCATAACAGCGTTGCCGCGCGCGTGGCTCAATGGGAACTGATTGGCGCGCGGGCATTCGTTAACTGCCGCTGCGGTCGGCGTTCGGATCTCCAGCCAAGCGACCGCGATCACTCGCAGCAGCATTCTGAGCAATTGGAGGAGCGCATAGCCATAGCTCGCTTCAAAGGTCGAGCCGGAGAGCACCGATTTGCAGCGACTGAACGGCGGGTTGGAGATGGGGGCGGTCGGCATGGTAGTCTCCATCAGCTATTTGCAACACGGTAAGCTAGGCTTGCGATGTTCATCCTTGGGGCCCCCTCGGGTCAGCGCACAGATATTGATCAATCGAACCTCGAGGGCCCATCGCTGATCGAAGCATGAATGCAAACGAGAAGATCGTCGGGGTTCAGGGGCTTTGTGAGGTAGCATTGAATTCCCAACTTCAGCGCGCGCGCCTGCGCCGTCTCGTTGGCACAGGAGGTAATGAGAATCGTTGGAATCGGAGTGCCTGATGCCACCAGATATTCGTACAACTCGAGCCCGGTCATCCTTGGCATCTGGATGTCTGCAATCAGGCAGGCAGTACGCGACAGCTGTGCGGCTTTCAGGAAATCGGCAGCACTTCCGAACACGGTCGTTACAAACCCAAGCGACCTGACTAGGCCAGAGACCGCCTCACGAGCCGGTTCATCATCGTCGACAATAGAGATCATGAACTTTTTCGACATCGTCGTGGTTTCCGTTAGCTCAGACAGCAAAGTGTTGAGACCCTGAAATCTTGTCGGCACCTTGTCACTCGAAGCCGCAATCACTCGCTCCACGAAAGGGTGGACGAAATAGGTGGTCGAAACAATTGTGCGGAAGTGTGGGCCGTCTACGACTTTGTGGTATCGCGCGCCAACCTGTCTGCGAAACGCACCAGGTCCGGCAGGGATTTCGCCTCCATCTTGCGCATGACTTGCGCACGATGAACCTTGATGGTGACCTCACTGAGAGCGAGGTCCGAGGCGATTTGCTTGTTCAACCGACCCGCGGCGACAAGCGCCATGACTTCGCGTTCGCGTGGCGTAAGAGACTCAAAACGTTGCGAAAGCTCGGCCAGCATCGCCGCCTCCGACCTGCGGTCGCGATCCAGCTCGAGCCCCCGATGGACCGCGTCGAGCAGATCCTGATCGCGGAATGGCTTGTTGAGAAACTCTATCGCTCCCGCCTTCATGGCGGCCACGGACATGGGAACATCGCCATGACCCGTAATGAAGACGATGGGTAGGTGGACATCCGAATTGGCCAGTTCGCGCTGAAACTCGAGTCCGCTTCGCCCGGGCAACCGGATGTCGAGAATCAGGCAGCCGGGCGCATCGCGCCGGTCGGCGCGCATGAAATCCTGTGCCGACGCGAACGACCGCACAGAATGGCCCACGGAGCGCAGCAGGCTTTCAATGGATTCGCGCATTGAAGGGTCGTCATCTACGATGAAAACGAGGGACTGGTCCGTACTCATGGTCTCGCTTTCCATGAATTGTGGTGGGCGCTTTGGTGCTCGGTATCGTAAACTGAAAGACGGTGCCATACGGTTTGTTGTCCATCACCCACAGCCGTCCGCCATGGGCCTCGATGACCGATCGGCAGAACATGAGGCCCATGCCCATACCATCTGGTTTCGTGGAATAGAACGGCTCAAAGATCCGCTCTTTGGAGTTCGGATCCATTCCAGATCGGAA
>Ga0209345_10006607_pt1 | contig 10472 bp, 7 predicted proteins | sample Cruoilmetagenom7_FD_187294 | JGI IMG/M metagenome (GOLD analysis project Ga0209345, IMG submission 187294) | Oil polluted marine microbial communities from Coal Oil Point, Santa Barbara, California, USA - Sample 7 (SPAdes) (version 2) | ecosystem: Environmental > Aquatic > Marine > Oil seeps ... | reverse complement strand
CGAAAAGATGGGTTAACGTCAAGCACGACTGGGATATGTTCCAAATACCAGCGACCAGCTTCCTCAATAATATTTGTCAATTCATCAGCAACATAGTCAGCATTGTTCTCATTTGCGTCAAGGATGATTTCATCATGAATACAGCCAACAAGCAACGCATTCCATTCCACGATCCTGTCAGAAAGTAACCACAAGGCATATTTCAGAACATCCGCTGCCATTCCCTGGATGGGTGATCAGCCCCTTATAACAAATGTCTAAAATCTACACTAACTGATGCTGAACAAAGATTGAATCATCAATATTTTTTTCAACAAGCCTGAGAAGGTGGGTGTGGTGGGTGAAAAAAATAACCTGGGTCTGCCGGGATATTTGTGCCAGGACCTGTAATGCTGCAATTGCCCTTGTATCATCAAATTTTATCAAAATATCATCTATGATAAAAGGCACAGGTTCATTTTTTTCCAGGTAATCCTGGAGCCCGGAAAGACGCAGGGCAAGGTAAAGCTGATCCGCTGATCCGTCACTCATCCCTTCAACACCGACTAGCTCCCCGTTCCCCGGCCTCACCCCAACTATTACAGGGGTGCCATTATCGTCGAATTCAGCACGAATCCCTTCAAAGGACCCCTTTGTAATTAATTTAAAAAGGGAGGATGCCCTTTTTAAGATGGGTCCCTGGCTCTTTTCCTGATACCGCTCTATTCCCATGTTCAATATTTTTGCGGCAATTTTCAAGCGGGCATACTCCTGTGCATCCTTTTCAAGACGGCCCATGAGTATCTGGCTTTCTTCGGCCAGCCCGACCGCTCTGGCGCTCCCGTCCATTTTATCAAGTTCCGTACGCTCGCTCCCTATGGTCTGATCCAGTTCTGATTTTTCATGATCACATTTTTCAATCTCCTCTTCCAGCAGGAGAATCTTATTTTCCAGGGTATCAGGGTCCACCATTAGAGCATCTTTAATAAAATCATCGATGAGAGCCCCCCCACTTAAGGGATGAAGCCTTTCACCCAACTCTTTTATCCCATTCTCCAGTTCCCACCGTATTTTTGACCTGTTTTCTGCCTCGGCAAGTTGTTCATATCTTTCGCATCCTGCCTCACGGCACATCTGGTTAAGCTGACTTTCTATTTCCGAAATCTTAACCCTGGCTTTAGCAATCCGGTCTTTATCTTTTTTCAACTGTCCCAGAAGGGTCTCTTCTTTGGAAAAGGCAGCCCTTGCCATACTTAATCTGTCATTTAATTTGCGGCTTGCCTCCTGGGGCAAAACATCGGCCAGATCTTTTGCCACAGCATTTACAATGCTGTCAACCTTTGCACAAAATTTATCTTTATCCAGCCCAATGGCGTTGATTTCCTCTTTTAAGGTATCTAACTTTTTCAATTTTTCGAACAGATTATGGTGTTCAGCCATAACAGCATTGGCATCATCAGGGTGAGTACCGGCACCAAGGCCCAGGGGTAAAAGAGCCTCTTTCCAGTTTTTTTCCCATTTTAAAAGTTCTCCCCTGGTGGAATCGACCCTGGCCTGGGCCTCCTCAAGTTCCTGATTAAGCCGTATATTCTCTTTTTCCAGATGTTTTTTATTCTTTTGCAGATCATTTTCATATTCTATGACTTTCTTACCCTCTTCGATTAAATCTGTCAGCCTTTTACTTCCCCCCCCATTTATGCCTGCGATCTTTTTCATACATCTGTTTAATATTTTGATGTGGTGATCAATATCGGTTTTTAATTTATCCCCTCTGGCTTTACGTTCCCTTATATCTTTCCCCTTTTGGGCAAGAGCTCTGTGGTTTTCTCCCCATATCCTCATCTCTTTAGGGGTTTTAGGAGATATTTTTGCTGGTTCCCACAAAGCAACCCACTCTTTTTCTATTTCCCTTTTTTCTTTCAGAGCAGTTTTAATCCGGTTTTTCATTTGATCTATCTGCACGTTAAAAGATTCCTGATCCACGATCAATTTAACCTTGGCTGTTACACGGTCAGCCTCCCTCCTGAGTCTGTCGGAAATTTCATCCGCTTTTTTCAAACTGATTTCAAAGGCATCCGCCAAAGTTTTCGCAGTGGGGGTCTTTTGTATATAATCGGTTATATAATCATCGATTTTTTCAGAATAATCAGATCGATCATTCAGAATAGAGAGGATAAGATGCCACCCCTTATCCCTTTTTTCCCGGGCCGCAGCAAGATCTTTTTCTGTGGGAACTTCCTGTTTCAAATTGAGTTCGCTGATCTGTTTTTCAGCATCACTCAAATTTTTTTCAAGGCCAAGGAGTTCACCTTTTAATTGGGCAATTTTAAGCTCAGACTCGCCGATTTTATCTTCAAAAATATTAATAATATCTGCCTCGGGAACAGAAAGGCTTTCCAGCTCTTTTACTGACCCTTGCCATAGGCTCTGTTTGCCAAGCTCTATTTCCAGGGTTTTTAATTCGATGGTGATTTTGGATTGTTCATCAATATACTGTTTTTCCAGAACCTTGTAATCATCTGCCCGGCGCAGGGAATCTTTTAATGGAGCAATATCATGGAGAATTCCGGATTCTTTTAGTTTCCTGTTTGCTGCGGTTATGGTGGCTGCAAGTTTTGGAATTGTCTCCTCAGCGGTTTCAAGGCGGGTTATAATCTTGTCGTGTCCACGCCCCAGTGTCTTAATACGTGAGGCTTCCGAGACCTTAATCCGCAGTTTATAAGCATTTTCTATTTTTAAATCATCCCCAAGGAGGCTGAGTATATCCTTTGTCTCGTTTTGTAAAAGATTCATACGTGTTTGCAATTTAAGCCTGTTTTTCTCCCCTTTTAACTGGCTTCCTATATCCCGATGGAGCTCCTCTATTTCCGATGATCTATCGATCAAATCTCCAGGGACTTGGAGATTTGACAGTTCATTCTCCACATCTTTTTTGCTCCCGGATGCCTGGAGACGCTCCTTTTCCATGGAGTTTAGACTTGCCACCCTGTTACTCCGTAATTCTGAAAATTTTTTAGGCAAAAGTATTGCTTTTACATAGCTTTTAAGTTCGTTTATCAGTTCTTTTCTTTTAGCAATTATAGGGAGGGATTGCTGAACACGTTTCAGGTAATATAAAGAACTTTTTTTCTCTTCCAGCTCTTTTACAATTTCCTTCTTTTTTCCCCGTGCCAGGCGTAATCCCTTGTCATGGCTCTCCCACTGCTGGCCTGGAAGCTGGGCATCCCGCAAATTTTTACGATTTTTATTTAAAACACTTATATTCTCATTAATTTTCGGTTTTTTTGCGGCGGGTTTGAAAAGGGCATCTGCTTCGGATTTAAGCTGCTCTTGTACTTTTCGAAGACGGGAGATACCCGATCCGGCAGCAAAAATAAGCTGCCCCATATTCCCTTTTCCATGGATAATCTCTTCTCCTCCACGTATAAGATCACCATGATCAATACCGAACATGGTAATAAAGAGATCTTCATCAACTCCGTTTAAATATCTGGTGAGAACAGACTCCTCAATTATATCCCCATCATCGGGCAAACGGAGTGTACCACGTATTCCCTTGCGCCGCACAAACTCCAGAATATCACCCTGGGCAGATTCAATTGTACCGCCAATTCTCATTTGGGGGTGGGGGTGGATAAAATTATCAGTGGAACGCTGGGGAATACCGTAAAGCATATTTTTTAATCCCCGCAGAGCTGAACTTTTACCAGCCTCATTGGGGCCATAGATAATGTGAAACCCTCCGGATTCTCTGGTAAAATCGATAACCGTATCAGTGAAGGGACCATAAGCCAAAAGGTTCAATTGAAGAAACTTCACCTACCCCTCCTTTTGCAAAAGTCTTTGAAATAGCATGGGCCGTACCTGTTCCAGCATCTTTTTAAGCCATGCAGGATCATCCAGGATTACTCCATCGGGATCTTCTTTTATTTCCCTGGGAATCTTCTGGTCAAGATCCCTCAGTTCATCATATAAAGTGAGGAGGAGATCCGGGTCAGATTTTAGTTCGTCAAAAAGCCCTGCAAGTTCCCCCATGGCCCCCTCCCCTTTTCCGGAAGTTTTTTCAGACAAAGGGGGGTAGGTTCCTATCTGTATTTTTTCAATCCAGACCATTTCTCCACTTATATCCAGGGCAACTCCCCTGATCTCATTATTCCATTTTTCAAAATCTGCACAAAGTTCCTGGTGAGCCGGGGTTTCACCCTTTATCAGAACTCTTATAACCAGGGGGATCTCAGGGTTTTCAATTAACAGGTTCTCAAGGGAACTGGAAAACAGGTCAAGAATATCATCACTGGTTTGGGCACCTTGGGCATCTATCTCAAGATTTGTCCATCTAATAACATCCAGGGGCTTGAATTTAAATGACGGTTTTCCACTGGAATCTACATCGACCAGCACACATCCCTTGGGGCCGGTCTCTTTGATATGTCTTCCCTGGATATTTCCCGGAAAAAGGATCAGGGGATCATCACAAAGGATCTCTTTTTGATGAACATGCCCCAAAGCCCAGTAGTCATATCCCCACCGGCGCAATCCTTCCAAAGTGCACGGAGCATAGGGCTCATGTCCCTCCCGTCCGGAAAGGCTCGTATGGAGCAGGCCAATATTAAAATAACCTGGAACAGGTGAAGGATAATGGAGTGACAGATCTTTTTTTACAGATGGTGAGGCAAAACTCTGGCCATGAATGGCGGCATTTAAGTTCTCAATCAAAAAAGTTTCAGGTTTATTTGAAGGAAAAGTATGGACATTGTCCGGCAGGCGGAGGCTTTTGGTTATTTTGCTTGCCGCGTCATGGTTTCCAAAAATAATATAAACAGAAATTCCTGCATCCCGCAATTTTGCGGTCTGGGATACAAAATAAAGCCCTGTGTTAAAATCTTTCCAGTCTCCATCATAAAGATCCCCTGCTATGACAATAAAATCGACTTTTTCGGAAATGGCAAGCTTAACCAGATTATTAAAGGCCCTGCGGGCAGCCTGCCTGATCTCATCCACAGGGGCTCCTTCGTAGGAATCGAGCTTACGCAAAGAACTGTCCAGATGTATATCTGCTGTATGAATAAATTTAAGCATGTTTTTTCCATCCTTTCCTAATCCAGCGATTCCAACATGCTTAAAAATTCACCAGGTGTAAATGCTGGTACCTTTGTTTTTTTAAAGTCTTTAATGTTTCTGGTAATAATGTACTCTACCCCTGCATGTCTTGCTGATTCATGCAGAACTGAGTCTTCAAAATCAGTGAATTTTGAGGTTAATGCATTTTCTAATACCAGTCTATTAATCGAGGTAATCTCAAACAATGCCATTATTGAATTAATGCTTATAATTGATTTTTTTTTATTTAGATACTTTGATAGTAGACAATGAATTGTTGTTACAGTGGTGGCACATAGAAAACCATTAATTTCGGAACGCTCAACTTTGGCCATTAAATAAGAAGCATGCTCAGAAAAAGGCTTCCGATCAAGAAGAACATCTAAGATGATGTTTGTGTCAAAGAGAACTTTCATGAATATTTATTTTCTAAATATTTTTTGTAGTCACTTTTTGAAAAATCCGAATCTTTTATGATCCCTTTTAGAGACTGAACTGTTGGGGTAACAGAACTCCCTTTTTGTAATTTTTCATTTTTAATAATTACGAAAAAATCAGAGACAATTTTTGAAACAGATTTGCCGGTTATTGCAGAATATTCTTTGGCGGATGCAATAAGATGATCATCAATCCTTAAAGTGAGTTTTTTATTCATCTATCCTCTCCGGTTTTATTATGACGGACATTATGAATAAAAGTATACGGCATGATAAAAAGATTGTCAAGTATGGAATGATCCCTATTTTTGTTAAAAGTACAGGTACTGCCAAAAAGAACTGAAGACTTCATAATTCGACACTCCCTGTTCAACATTCATCATATATGTTCGACGATATAACTTTGTATTGCATCCGTTTGCCTCAAACGGGCCCGTATCCAGTCACTATCGAGCCATGGACTTAAAGGTATTTATCAATCCGTTTGTGGAAGAATCATGGGAAGTAACCGGCCTGCTACCCTCTAATTCCGGAAGTATTTTTTTTGCCAGTTCCTTTCCCAGTTCAACCCCCCACTGATCAAAGCTGAAAATATTCCATATGACCCCCTGAACAAAAATTTTATGTTCGTACATGGCTATCAGACTTCCCAGAACCCCTGGAGTAAGTTTTTTAAACAGAATGGAATTTGTTGGCCGGTTACCTTCAAAGACCTTGTGGGGCATTAGTTTTTTAATTTCTTCATCTTTTTTCCCAGTCTTTTTTAATTCATCTGCAACCTCTTCGCCGGTTTTTCCATTTAAAAGGGCTTCGGTCTGGGCAAAAAAATTGGAGAGTAATATTTCATGGTGCTCCCCCAGAGGATTATGGCTTATTGCCGGTGCAAGAAAATCTGCCGGAATCAGCTTTGTCCCCTGGTGAATCAGCTGATAAAAGGCATGCTGTCCATTTGTGCCAGGCTCTCCCCATATAACAGGGCCTGTATGATACTCTATTTTTTCTCCGTTCCTGCTAACAGATTTTCCATTGCTCTCCATATTCCCCTGCTGGAAATAGGCCGGAAATCTGTGCATATATTGATCATAGGGGAGAATTACTTCTGTTTGGGAACCAAAAAAATTATTGTACCATATTCCGATTAATGCCAGGATCACAGGGATATTTTTTTCAAAGGGAGTCTTCTTAAAATGTTGATCCATATCAAAAGCACCCTGTAGCAGATCAGTAAAATTATCAAACCCTATAAAACAGGCAATGGAAAGCCCTATGGAAGACCATAGGGAATACCTTCCCCCAACCCAATCCCAGAATTCGAACATATTTTCCCTGTCAATTCCAAAACTCTGAACTTTTTCTTTATTCGTTGAAATGGCAACAAAATGTTTTGCTATGTGAACAGGATTTTTCGCGTGGTTTAAAAACCAGTCCCTTGCGGAAAATGCGTTGCTCATTGTTTCCTGTGTTGTAAAGGTTTTTGATGCTATCATGAATAAGGTGGTTTCAGGATTTAATTTTTTTAAAACCTCGCAAATGTGTGTTCCATCAACATTGGAGACAAAATGGATGGATAATCCCTCAATGGCGTAAGGCTTTAAAGACTCTGTCACCATTAAAGGGCCGAGATCAGAGCCTCCGATTCCAATATTAACGATATCTCTAACCCTTTTACTGGTAAAACCTTTCCATACACCTGAAATAACTCTGGAAGAAAAGGTTTTCATCTTTTCTCTGGCTGCTTTTATTCCAGGCATTACATCTTTTCCATCAATATAAACAGATTCGCCTTCCATATTCCGTAAGGCTGTATGGAGCACCCCTCTGTTTTCTGTTTCATTAATTTTTTCTCCATTAAACATTTTAGAAATGGCACCTTCCAAATCAACCTCTTTTGCCAGTTCCGTAAGGAGACTTAAGGTTTCACAGGAAATTCTGTTTTTGGAAAAATCGATTAAAAGATCCTTAAATCTGATGGAAAACTTATCAAACCTTTCAGTATCCCTTGAAAAAAGTTCTTTCATCTGAACATTCTTCATTGTGTCGTAATGTTCGGTGAGGCTTTTCCAGCTCCTGGTTTTTTCAGGATCAATTTTTTTTAGCATTTTAAAATCTCCTGTTTTATAGATTTTAACCTTTTCTTCCTGTAAATTTAATTGCCTGAAAATATAGTAACTATTCAGTTAATATTTACGGCAGCAGGTATAATCTGATTAAATCATGAAAAATTTACAAATAAGAGGGCGTAAAGAAAGAATCTGTTGAAAATATAAATTTGCGTAAGATACTACAAAAAAATAACTTCAAGAAGTTCAGCCTTGATGGATTCTTTCTTAACGCTCTCTAATCTGTTCAAACAATTTCAAAGTTTTAATCAGATCATACCTGCTGTCTATCTTAAATCAGCGACGCTGAATAGTTACGAAATATATTAGGTTGTAAAAAACATAATTTCCAATCAGCATAATTTCAACAATTTTTCTGAATTGCAATATGTTTTGTAACTTTTTAATAAGCAGAATGAATTATATATTGACAGATCAGTGTAAAGGGAAAACTGTTTACAAAAAATAAATAATCTGTATCATTTATTAATTTTGATAAATACCTCACTTTAAAACACCTCACTTTAAAAGCAATCCCATGACTTTTATTATAAAAAGGAGATCATATGCAATTTAACAATCGGCTCACCAGAATGCTTGGTGTGAAATATCCAATAATACAAGGTGCTTTTGGCTGGCCTGAAACAGGAACTTCAAAGATTGCCATACCGGTTCTTGAGGCAGGGGGACAGGGAATTTTAACCACCATATGTTATAAAAGTCCTGATGAATTTCAGGAGGACTTAAGAAAAGCCAAACAGGCAACTGACAAACCGGTGGCAGTGAATTTCACAATTATGAAAGGGTCAAAATATGATAATGATTTTCACAAAGAATTTGTAAAAATTGCATTAAATGAAGGAATAAAAACTGCCTTCACTTCTGCTTATGATGGTTCATATATTGGTAATATTTTTAAAAAAGAAGGGAGCAACTGGATACATAAATGTGCCACAATAAAACATGGCATCTCCATTGCCCAAAAAGGGGCAGATGCCGTGGTTATTGTGGGGCTTGAAGGGACAGGCTTTAAGAGCAAAGAACAAAACACAACATTGATAAACATAACCACAGCCAGAAAATTGATTAAAGTCCCTTTAATAGCGGCAGGAGGGATAGGAGACGCCAATGGCTTTGTTGCTGCTCTGGCAATGGGGGCTTCGGGGATTTATATGGGAACTTCCTTTATGGCTACAAAAGAATTCCAGGTTGCCGAAAAGTATAAGGATAAAATAGTAAAGCAGGATATCCTTGACTCTGAATACAGCAGAAAAATATATTTTCAGGAACATGGGGGGACCCATTCCCTTGCCTCGGGGGTAATAAGTTCCATACCATCGGTGAAAGAATATATGGAAACAATGATTAAAGAGACTCAAGATATTATGAAAAGGTTCCGGGAGTGGGGAATGATATAGATAGTCAAACAAATAATTCTACATAATTTAAGTATTAAATTCAAGCATATGAAAAAAAAATACTAAAATGTTACTTTTTTTCGTTATTTTATATTGTAATTAGCTTAAACAGGTTGTAATAATATTATTTCCAATTCAATATATAAGGTAGCGTTTTGTTTAACCACATAAAAAAAAGGGGGGAGTATAAATGTCTGCTATATCAACGGAAGATCTTAACGCCTTGGAAAATCCCGGTATAAATTCTTTTGAACATATTTCAGTTGCTTCAAAGCCATATGAATGGGGTCTGGGTTCCACTAAAAGGACTGCCATGATCAGAGAAAATCTTTACAGCAAGGCTGTTGTTGTAAAAGATTGGGCAGAGGTTTTATCTGGAATGGGTAAAACATCGTTTAGAAAAAATGTTAAACTTGATGTTGACCGTGCAAGACTTGTTACTGAGTCATATAAAGAGACCGAAGGTATGACCCCGGTAATGAGAAAAGCCATGGCAATGAAAAAATTTTGCGAAGAACTCCCCATATTCATTGAATCTGGTCAGCTTTTAGTGGGAGATCCCAACAGTGCACCAAATGAAATACGCTGGTTTCCGGAAGTAGCATCTGAGCATATGATAGAATCTGTTAAGCCCGATGGAGGGTATAGTCATATGGTAACAGATGAAGAAAGGGTAGAGATTATTGAAATATGTGATTTCTGGAAGGATAAATGTCAGGAAGCTGTTGTAAAAACGGCAATTCCTGAAGATGTCATTCCTTACCTGGAAAGAAGTCTTCAAAATCCCTGCTTTTATGCAAATCACTGGGCCTGCGGAAGAAATATCATCGGATTTGATTATGAGATCCTATTTGAAGAAGGTTTAAATAACAGATTAAAAAGAGCTGAATCAAAACTTGCAGAGCTTACCAAAAAAATAGTAGACGGAATGCAGGATATAGGCAATGATGATTATCTTCTGAAAAAACGTAACTGGGAAGCACAAATCATTTGCGGTGAGGCCATAATACGATTTGCAGAAAGGTATGCCGAGCTCGCTTTGGAACAGGCAAAAGCCGAGACTGATGAGGTTCGAAAAGGAGAGCTTGAGGAGATCGCCAGAATATGTACAAAAGTACCGGCAAATCCTCCGGAAACATTTCATGAAGCGCTTCAGTTTCAGTGGATCATTGAAATTGTTGCAAGGTATTTGCACGGGCCAAACAATGGTTCCGGCGCTAGAATAGATCAGATATGGTATCCTTATTACAAAAAAGATCTAATGGAAGGCCGACTCACCAGGGATCAGGCAAAGGAATTACTTGAATGCTGGATGCTTAGAATCCAGGCCCTGGGCAGTCATGCTGACCATCCCCAGCTTTTTACCCTTACATCCGGTTCAGAGGTCTTTTATACTGCCAATATCGGCGGAACCCATATGGACGGAACAGATGCGTGTA
>Ga0209345_10006606_pt1 | contig 10473 bp, 9 predicted proteins | sample Cruoilmetagenom7_FD_187294 | JGI IMG/M metagenome (GOLD analysis project Ga0209345, IMG submission 187294) | Oil polluted marine microbial communities from Coal Oil Point, Santa Barbara, California, USA - Sample 7 (SPAdes) (version 2) | ecosystem: Environmental > Aquatic > Marine > Oil seeps ... | reverse complement strand
CTCAGCAGTCTAACGGCATCCTGCATTGTATCATTTACATGGACTGTAACAACTTCTTTGCTCATCCAGTTTTTAACCAGCATTTTTAACCTCCATTTACGGCTTTTTCCTTTTACTTCTTTCTCATACGCACGCTCAATAAGGGAACAGGGCAATGGCGAAACATTTTTTCCGCTGTTGAACCGAAAAGAATGCCTTTAAGGTTACCCCGTCCTTTTGGTCCCATCACTAAAAGGTCTGCACTTTCATCCTTAATCACCTGGATCAGCTCATGAAAAGGAACACCGACGCGGAATACTTTTTTAACTGAAAGATTGTCGCAAGAAAATTCCTTAGTAACTTTATCGATTTCACCAGATCTGTCTTTTTTTTGAGTCTCAATATATTCACTTGATGTAAACACAGTACTTGCGAGCTCGACCATTCTGACCGCTTCCACATCTCTTTGATGAATCACATTGGCCACAATCAGGTCGGCTTTAAAGTTATCAGCCAGTTTACAGGCATATTCCAGAGCCTCCCTTGAATACTCTGAAAGGTCAAAAGCCACCATGATTTTTTTTATGTTTTCCATTTTGTGCCTCCCTCGGTTTATGTCACAATCCATACCGCTTTTTTTCTGGCCAGCTGAATGACTTTACTGCTGACCCTTCCAATGAAAAAATCTCTGACTCTGGAAAGCCCTTTTCTGGCAACAACAATCGTCCCGTAATTTCTTTTTTCAGCTTCCTGAACAATGGCTCCCGCACGGCTGAAGGCATCGGTAATTATTTGTGAACTTATTTGATCAGACTCAAACCCTGATTTTATCAAAAGGCTTTGGACTTCATCAAAAAAAGGAATAATACTCTTTTTTACATCTTCGATGCCGCCATCATTTAAAACAAGCTGTTGGCCGTCTCTATCGAAGCTGTGATCCTCTCTGATCACATGTACCAGTTCTGTCTCACAAGCATCGCAATCGCCCAGTGTCGCACATACAAAATCTACAGCCTGCATAGAGCCCTTTGAGCCGTCTAAAGCAAGAAGTACTTTACCCGGCTCAACGCTCTTACCCACCACCACAAGGGTGGTAAAAGAGATCTTTTCAACAAGTTTGGTTGCAACACTTCCCAAAGCGAGCTCCTTTATCTTGCCCGTACTCTTTCGTCCAACCACAACGAAATCATAACCTTCATGAGCTTCTTTAATGATATCTCTGGCAATTCCTTTTTTTCGCTGACGGATTTTCACAGATACCGCCTCCCTTGGAAACCCGGCATCCAAAAGAATTTGCTTTACCATCTTTGAATGCTCCTTCAACGCCTCTTTCTGTTGTGATTCCCATATTCTGGCACTTCTTACCGACTGTCTGAACTGAGGTCCTTTTCCCATGTCGCTGAAATTTTGGGGTATCCCCCTGAAAACGTAAAATAACACGACCTGCATTTTGCTAAAAGGGGGAATCCGGCTGACATACCTGACCGTTTCAAAAGAGCGGTCCGATCCGTCAATCGTCAGTAATATTTTCTTTGGTTTATTAGGTTTCATCCCATAGCTCCTTTTTGCTGCTATAATTTTAATAAATCTCCCTTTTGTTTTTTTTATGATCCACCACGTAAAGCAGGGTTCCTTTTTCGCGTTGTTCCTCTTTGAGCTTTTCAATTTCGGCACGCTCAATATCATACATGCGGATATAGACTCTGCGATATCCCTGGGGGGCACTCTGGTAGGAAGTCAGAATGCTGACCATGCGCCCGCCGTATTTTCTTATTTCATCTGCAATGACCTTAATAGAACCGGGTTCGTCTTCAAGCAGGAAGGCGAACTGAATGCCCTTTGTTCCAACACCTGTCAGAGAAATCAGCACCTTGAACAAATCAGTCTGAGTGATGGTTCCGACCACCTGCCCTTCATTATTTATAACAGGTGCACCGGATATTTTATTCTTTAAAAGAATTTCGGCTGTTTCCTCTACAGTAAAATCATCGGGAATCATGATCGGATCTTTGGTCATGATATCCTTGATTTTTATCTTTGAAAGAAGAAAAAGAAGTTCGTGAACATCCAAAGTTGTGGCATCCGATGCAGAAGCCCTTTTCAAATCCCGGTCTGTAATGATGCCCACAAGTTTGCCCTTTTTCATAACCGGCAACATTTTAATGTCATTTTCCTTTAATAGTTTTATAGCATCCGACATTGAATCGTTGATATCGACTGCTATAACATTTTTACTCATCCAGTTTTTTACCAGCATGGTTATTCCTCCTTGTTTTGCAATAATTTATTGCTTTTCAAAACGCTGCTTTTTATATGGTTTAACTATCTATAGAGCAACCACTGTGCCAAGATAGGCATCGGCCAGGCAATAATTAGAACTACCTGAATATACTTTTGATTTTATTGTTTCAGGATGTGGTAAGGAAAGGATATAAGCTGGACATATGTCGGATTATTTTACAGTATGTAAAACCTAAACTTAACGAGTTGGTTGGAGCGGAGCCTCAAGTGGAAGGTCTATTTAGGAACCAAACAGGAAAATAACAAATTGATGAAGAATGATTGTCATCCTTAAATCATCAACTTTAAGACTGGTCTTCCTTAACGGAAGTTTTGATTTTTAGATTGTACTTTTCTATTTTTGAATGCAGGGTTGGCCTGGAAAGCCCAAGGAGCTTTGCAGCACGTGAACGATTACCCCCGGAAAGGATAAGCGCTTCGCTTATTAAAATACTCGCTATATTGTCCATACATGAATCAAAAAGATTCTTTTCGTTTTTAACGTTTAGGGCTTTTCTGGCCCATTTTCGGACCACTTGGTCTGTGGTTTCATCAGATAAATCTCGGCCCCGGCTTTCACCACTGATAGCCTGTGCGATTTCTTCAGTATAAATCGGAGTCCCACGGTTGAATATCAGGGCTTTTTGAATTGCATTGCCAAGCTCTCGAACATTGCCCGGCCAGGGATGCCTGGTGAGTGAACCCATCGCCTCTTTAGTTATTCCCGGATTATCCATTGACAGTTCGGATGCATAGCGGGAACTGAAATATTCGGTCAAAAGTGGTATATCACTTGTACGTTCACGCAGGGGGGGAAGTGAAATGGTGACTACTTTAAGTCGGTAATAAAGGTCATCTCTAAATCTGCCTTCGTTTAATGCCGTTTCAAGATCGCGGTTGGTAGCAGCAATAATTCTCACATCCACCGGAATGGTGGAGCGTCCGCCCAGGCGTTCGATACTTCTTTCCTGTAACAGTCTCAGGATCTTAGCCTGTATGGAAAAAGGCATATCCCCAATTTCATCCAAAAAAACAGTCCCTTTGTGAGCCTGTTCGATCTTTCCCACACGGCGATGGGACGCACCGGTAAAGGCCCCTTTTTCATAACCAAACAGTTCACTTTCAAGAAGATTTTCCGGAATTGCCACACAGTTGATCACCAGAAAGGGTCTGTCCGCTCGAGAGCTGTGCTGATAAATTGCTCTGGCCACTAACTCTTTTCCTGTGCCCGATTCTCCCCTGATCAGGACGGTGGCATCAGATGATGAAACTCTGCCGATAGCCTTATAAACATCCTGCATCGGCCTGCTGCGGCCGATAATAGCCTCTTTAGAAGCCTTTTCCGGTATAACGTTCATCTCCACCGGAGTACGCATAAAACGACCTGCCTCCAGTGCCTGCCCGATAACGGTCAGCATATCCGGAATATCGAACGGTTTAAGCATATAGTCGAATGCTCCCATTTTAGTGGCTTCAATAGCGGTTTCGGTTGTACCGTAAGCGGTCATAATAATGACAGGAAGTTTGCCTTCTATTTCACGAACAGCTTGAAAGGTTTCTATACCGCTCATTCCCGGCAAACGTATATCTAAAACAACAAGGTCGGGAACTTTAATTCGTATGATTTCAAGACCTGCCTCACCTGAAGCAGCGCCTTGAACATGATAACCCTCCTGGGACAAAACCTTTTGAAAGCTCTTCCTAAGCTGATCATCGTCGTCAATTATCAGAATACTATTCAACGTCCGACTCCTTTACAGGAAGGGTAATAATAAATGTCGTTCCCTCACCTTCTTTTGAGGTAACATCTATCCAGCCCTTGTGTTCCTCCATAATTCGGGTGGCAATGCTAAGTCCCAGACCGGTTCCCTCTTCCCTGGTTGTAAAAAAAGGCTGGAATATCTTCTCCTTTATCGATTCGGCAATCCCCGGGCCATTATCGCTAAGCCTGATAACAGCTGACATGCCCAGCGGTTTTACAAAAATTTCTTCTTCATGAATGACAACCTCGCCTCCTCTTTCCATGGCTTCACAGGCATTCATCACAATATTAACCAGAACTTCCTTTAACTGCTCCGGGTCCGCTTGGATTTCGGGAAGCGATTGCCTGCGTATGATTTTTATGGTGACATCATATGATTTCAAACGATGTTCCAGCAGTTGTATAACAAGATCAACCACAACTGACGGACTTATTTGCTGCATTTTCAGCTTTGGGGGCCTGGAAAACTCAAGAAAATTCTGCACAATATTATCAATATGGTGGATTTCTTCGGAAATGACTTCAAAATCCTCTTTCTGAGTATCAGAGAGTTCAAGGGACCGGTCCAGAGAGAAAAGACGCATTTTTACTGAAGTAAAAGGGTTGCGTATGCTGTGGGCCATTCCTGCCGCCAGCTTTCCGACAAGAGCCATCTTTTCAGCCTGCAACAGGTGTTCACGGCTTTTTTCCAGCTCTCCGTGGACCTGGTCTACATCTTCAATCAGATTTCCCACACTGCGGCTGAGCGCTTTAATTTCATTTTCTGCAGGCTGTTTGATACCTTCCCTGTCAGCCGCAAGGGTTAACCGTTGGACAGGGCCCAGGATATGGTTAATCATGACAAAGGCCAGAAAGACCCCCAGAAAAAAAACAATGCCAATGGCAGCTACAGCTATCACTCTGAGTCTTTTAGCCTGGAGGCCGCTTTCCTTTCGGGCTTTGATGATTCTTTCTGTATGGATATTTTTATATTGTTCGCAAAGGGAAAGAATTTCAAAATATCGGTCCCGCACTTCCCTGTGGAGTTCGGCACCGGTTTTACGTTCCCCGGCTTTATAGTGTGCAATGACCCGATCTTTGTTTTTAATATAAAGCGTGTATTCTGATTTTATCCGTTCAACAGTCTTTTTCTGAATTTTACCTTCGGCAAATTTTTTAGCCTTATTAAGCCGCTCATTAAAAATCTGCCTGTATTCTCCCAATTGTCTTAGCCATTGCTGATCACCATCAATAAAATAATAGGAAACAAACCCTTTTTGATTGATAAGGGAGCTTGCCAGAGCCTCAGCTGTCTGGAAGGCTTTCAAGTCCTTTTCAATAATAGATGCAAGCTGCCCTTCCATCTGATAGGTGTACCATACCATGACCACACCGCCTATCATGGTAATAAATACCAGAGTAGCTAAAATAAAAAAAATACGGCTGCGCAGGCTTATTCGATTCCACATCTTAGGGAATCCTCGGTTTTAGTGTGTGTTCAGAGATAGTTGGCTTTGCCTGAGTAAATCTTAAAGAGTGACTAAAGAGGCAGAAGCGCGAAGTTACAAAGATTGATCACTTAGCTGCTTTGCTTTAAGGATTTCTTCTAACCGGTTAGATATTCTATACCTTTTCATTTTATTTACCTCTGCCTCCTGCCTTTTATCTTTTTTCACAGGTTGCAAGACTTTAAAGCCTCGCAAATATTCATAAAAACATCCGTTTTTCTTAAAATTCCAATAATATTTTTAGTATCATGATTCCTTGTAACCAGAAGGGACTGGTGGTGTCCCATAACCAGGCGGTGAATAGCTATGTCCAGTGAATCATGTTCATTCACGTACTCGCCTTCCGTGGGAGTATACATAATATTTTTCGTTTTATAATGAGCCGCCGTTTGACATATTTCATCGAGAGGCCTGTCAAAAAGGTTAAACTGTTCCCGCAATGTCTTTAATAGTTTCTTACTGAAACCGTATTGGGATATGCCCCTTCCCCTGTTCTCTCCAATGTCATCATATTTTGGTTCCAGTGCTCTGAGTATATCCAATTGACTTATTTTTCCTATAATGTGCCTGTTTTTATCATATATTAAAATCGCCCTGTGACGATATTTGGTTTGGTCAAAATTTTTCTGTGCTTCTTCCAGAGCAATGATGGCATCATATAAGGTGGCATCTTCTGAAACCGTGGCATATTCAGAAAGGGGAATCATCAGATCTTTTACAATTTTTGTTTTCATTTAAACCTCCTGTTTCGATTTTAATTCAAACCATCGAATGTTTAAAGTGGACAGATAAGTGTAGACTTCAAAAAGTGCTGTTTCGAAGTCTGCGCTTATCTGTAATGGTATCAGGATGATAATGTGACATGATCAGCTATCCATGCAAATAATGCTTTTTACCTAAAATCCTTCGCTTATAAAAAGATAAGGATATTTCCTTAAAATTACAAGAGCAAAAGTAGTTTTATAATAATGTTATTTTTAAAAGTAACTTGGGACGTAAAAAACCTATAAGCCCTTCCTTTAAAAATGATTTTATTTCTGACTTTATTTTTTCAAATGCGTTTGCACGAGTTGAAGTATAGCCTTGACTTGATATCGGTAAAATGGTAGTTGCTAAACCTGCAAAAAACCCCATGATATAAGCAGGGTATCAAAGTTTTATTCTTTTTTATGCAAAAGAAAAACAACCGGCTTTCAGGGTGGAATCGGAAAATCGGAGAATTCAATGAAGGAGGATATGAATGGATATGGATGAGAGGGCATTTAACTGGAAAAACCTGATTTTTCTCTTAACCGGAGTGTTGCTTTTTACGATAACCTATTTCAGTTCCACCTGGCCCGATGCTGTGGACCCTCTGGGAAAACATTTTGTACTGAGTAGGGAAGGTAAAGGAGCTCTGGCTGTCTTTCTGCTGGCTGGAACCTGGTGGGTGTTTGAAGTGGTGCCAATAGGTGTGACAAGCCTGGCTATCGGTGTGCTGCAGGCCCTGTTTTTCATCCGGCCGGCCAAGGAGGCTTTTAAGGATTTTATGGATCCTTCGGTGATGTTTATCTTTGGCTCCATTGTGATCGGAATAGTCTTTACAAAAACCGGATTGACCCGCCGGCTGGCCTATAAAATGCTTTCTATAGTCGGTGAAAAAACCAGCATGATTTATTTAGGCTGTTTTGTTCTAACTTCAGCCCTGACGCACATCATGGCCCATACCGCTGTTGCTGCCACTGTATATCCTCTTCTGGTTGCCATCTATGCCCTGTACGGAGAAGGTGACAAGCAAACTAAATTTGGAAAAGGATTGTTTATCGGTATGGCATACGTTGCAGGGGCAGGCTCCATTGTGACCCTGCTTGGCGCCGCCCGCGGAGCCGTTGCACTCGGTTTTTTTAAAGATGTCACCGGCCAGGATATCGGGTTTTTCGAGTTGTCCTACTACATGTTTCCCATAGGATGGATCATGACTTTTTTGTTGTGGGGTTTTTTCATGGTGATGTTAAAGCCTGAAAAAAAAGCCATCCCCGGCCTCAAAGAGAAAGCGAAAAGACTCTATAAAGAACTGGGTGGCATTACAAAAAATGAAATCATCGCCGCCTCTATTGTCGGGGCCTGCATCGTGTCTCTGGGTTTCATCGCAGTATTGAAAACCACCATTGCAGATTTTCATCCCCCCCATAAAACCGCAGTTATTCTGATATCCACCATTTTATTTTTTATCACCGGGATTCTTGATATTGATGATCTGGAAGAAGTTCCCTGGAATATTATCCTGCTGTTCGCCGGAGCTATGAGTATCGGTTTTTGCCTCTGGGAAACCGGCGCTGCCGAATGGCTGGCTATCAACTGGCTGACCCTGTTTAAAGAATCTCACTGGTTTGTATTTGTTTTAAGCATCGCATTTTTCGTCATGATGATGACCAATTTTATCATGAATGTTGCAGCCATAGCCATTTCACTTCCTGTGGCCCTGGTAATAGCCCCCTATCTGGGTGTAGCCGGAGAGGTAATCCTCTTCTCATCGCTTATCGTTGCCGGTATGCCTTTTCTGCTTCTGGTGGGTGCAGCTCCCAATGCCATTGCCTATGATTCCAAGCAATTTTCAACCGGAGAGTTTTTTCTCTACGGCATTCCGGCCAGTATAATTTTAATGATCGTGACCGCTTTCGCTGTATACGTTCTTTGGCCGTTGATGGGCATGCCGATTCTTGTAAATGGTTAAGTAGATGGATACTTTATGGGTTAAATGAGTTTGCTTGCACAATTTATTGGATTCATGTATAATAAAAGATAACTGTCCACGGGTTCAAGGTTTTTTTATCATGCTGCCCCTTTAACATGGTGCAACGTGGTTTTTTCTAACCCAAAACCGGAGTTTTTCTGTGAAGAAATATCTTGTAAAAGACTTAATGGTTCCACTTTCGGAATATGCAACGGTCTCTGAAGGAGCAACACTTCTTGAAACCCTTCTTGCCCTGGAGAAAGCTCAGGAGGAATTTCAACACACCAGATACTCTCACCGTTCTGTGTTGATTCTGGACAAAAACAAACACGTGATCGGCAAACTCAGCCAGCTGGATTTCCTCCGCGTGCTTGAGCAGGAAAATGAACATATCGAGCAAATTAATAGCATTAGCAAATTTGGTTTCAGTCCAAAGGCTATTATTGCCTTTCAGGAAAACCACCGGACCCAAAGCGCTCCCATAGAAAAGACTCTTTTAACTGCGGCAAAGCTCAAGGTGGAAGATTTTATGCGATCTCCTTCCGAAGCCGAATATATTAAAGAGAGTACCTCTTTAGATATCGCCATCCATCAATTTACTACCGGACTCCATCTGGGTTTGCTTGTCACAAAAGGGAAGGATATTACAGGCGTTTTGAGATTGTCTGATGTATTTGCTGCAGTTTTTCATGCCATGAAAGATTCCGATTTAAAGGAATAGACCCGGCAAAATTTTTAAAGGAATACATAATGAAAGAATTAGAAGGGCTTTTGGACAGAATAATCCAACGGGTTAATATTAATCTACGGGAGCTTGAATTTGATGTAAATCCTCTTGTGCAAAATCTTATCCCGCCAAACCAGATGACAAAATTCTATGCATTTTACGGTATTACGCCTCACCACCCATTAAACCTCCAATTTAAGCACTCCAATCTGGCCGGAAGCTATTTTCTGGGAAAATGCCGGGTGACCAACTCACTCCTTTATAAAAGCGACATCCGGGGTGATGAACTAAAGAAAAAAGGCGATCTGTTCCAATACCACAATTTCGAAATTCCGGTTAACAGGGATGAGGAGATTGAAATTGATGACAGCTTTCTGATTAAGACCCTTGTCCATAATTTTTCGCATGATCCGGAAACACTTGAGAAATTTTTTATCAGAGATACTATATCAATTCATTATGCCAATATCCACGGATCTCCTACCGACGGATCTTTCCTGGGCCCGTTTTCAACGGTGGACCTCACTACAACGCGGGATTGCCTGATCGGAGCGTTTTCATACATACAAACCGGAGAGATCAGCCATATGAACATCAAGCCCGGAACCGTGTGGATACGTTATCCCGAAGAGTTCAATTTCCTGTACCGGTATCCTGTTGACCGGTTGAACAATTACATCTATTTTGCAGCAGGAACTCCACCCCAGGGAATTTTCATCGATTTTGTCGAAGACCGTAAGGAAGCCTTTCAGCGGATATTTAGCACGGTCGATGTAGAACCGTCTGTATCGGTTCCCGACAGCGCTTCCTTAGACCGTTATTCGGTAGTAAAACCCAAAACCCATATCAGTGCAAATGTCCTGGTCGCCCAGCGGGCCTATATACAAAATTCATGGCTTGGTAAAGGGGCTAATGCACAAGAGAATTGCTACATCATCAACTCACGGCTGGAAGGGTTTGATATCACCGCCCATGGCGCAAAAATCATTGAAGCTGATTTGGGAAAAAATGTATTCGTCGGGTTTAACAGTTTCTTAAGGGGCCGGCCGGAATCCCGATTGACCATCGGACAGGACAGCATCATTATGCCACATACCATAATAGATATCCGGAAATCTCTGACCATCCCGGATAGTCATATCGTTTGGGGTCTGGTGACAAATCAACAAGACCTTGAAGAAAACAGCATGTCCTTGGAAGCTTTTTCAAAAATCGACGCTCCGCTATCGAGAGGGAATATGACTTTTGAAGGCAACGGCCTCAGCTTTGTTGCGTCATTCAAGGAACGGATTCAACACATCCTGGAAGAAAACGGTGCTTTCTTTAACGAAAACTCAAATGAAGGGCATGCCCAGAAAAACCAGAATATTTCTTTCAACACGATCCAACCCTATCCAAAAGGTGATAAGAAAGGATTGTATCCAACCATTTCTATTCAGCCTTGATGGCGTCGTAGAAAGTCCCATCTACTGCGTTGCAGCAGTTTTTCAGACACTCGGCATACTACATGTATTGCCTCGTTCCT
>Ga0209345_10006605_pt1 | contig 10475 bp, 12 predicted proteins | sample Cruoilmetagenom7_FD_187294 | JGI IMG/M metagenome (GOLD analysis project Ga0209345, IMG submission 187294) | Oil polluted marine microbial communities from Coal Oil Point, Santa Barbara, California, USA - Sample 7 (SPAdes) (version 2) | ecosystem: Environmental > Aquatic > Marine > Oil seeps ... | reverse complement strand
TGCGCGGCGATCTTAGCGACCGGCTGGCCCGTGTTCACGAACAGACCGAGGGGTTTTTTGCCCCCCGTGCTGCCGCCCCGAAAGAAGGCAGGGAAATCGAAGGCAGCGATCAGGTTATTGCCCGCTGGCGCAGCTACCCGGCGCTGCGATCAGACCGGGCGGCAGCAATTTTCACCCGCCTGACGCCGGAAATTCTGAACCGATTGCAAAAGGCCGCCCGCCCGGTCGAGGCGCTGGCGCAGTTTGACCGGTTTCTGTCCGGGCTGCCCGCAGGCGTTCAGGTGTTTTCGCTGTTTGAGGCGAACCCGCAGTTGATCGACCTGATCGTCGACATAGCGTCTACCGCGCCGGGGCTGGCGCTTTATCTGGGACGCAATTCGCAGGTGTTTGACGCGGTTATCGGTGGCGACTTTTTTGCCAACTGGCCGGATGCAGCGGCGCTGGTTGGCGATCTTTCAGGGCAGCTTGGCGCTGTTGGCGATTACGAGGGCAAGCTGGACACGGCGCGGCGCTGGATGAAAGAGCGGCATTTTCGTATAGGCGTGCATCATCTGCGCGGGCTGATTGATGCAGATGGCGCAGGTGCGCAATACGCCGATCTGGCGGATGCGGTCATCGGCGCGTTATGGCCGGTTGTCGTGGAAGAATTCGCCAGCCGGCACGGGGCGGCACCGGGGCGCGGGGCGGCGGTGATTGCCATGGGATCGCTTGGTGCGCAGCGTTTGTCGGCGACCTCTGATCTGGACCTGATCGTGATATATGATGCGGGCGGGGTTGAGGCCTCGGATGGCAGGCGGCCATTGTCATCGGGCGCCTATTTCGCCCGTCTGACGCAGGCACTGGTGACCGCGCTGAGCGCGCCGATGTCAGAGGGGCGACTTTATGAGGTGGACATGCGCCTGCGTCCGTCGGGTCGTCAGGGGCCGGTGGCCACATCGCTGTCGGCGTTTCGCACCTATCAGCGGGACGAGGCCTGGACATGGGAACATCTGGCGCTGACGCGCGCGCGCCCGGTGGCTGGTGATGTCGATCTTTGTAAAGATATCGAGGCGTTCCGGGGCGAATTGCTTGGTCAAAAGAGTGACCCGGAAAAGACACTGGCGGATGTTTCGGACATGCGCGAGCGGATATCGGCAGCGAAATCCGGCAGCGGCGTCTGGGAAGCCAAGCTGGGGCCGGGGCGCATGCAGGACATTGATTTGCTGGCACAGGCGGGGGCATTGATGGCGGGCGATACGTCGCGCCATATTCCCGAACAACTGGCTGCCGCCGAGCGGATCGGCTGGATTGATGCCGGTGAAAACGCGGTACTAGCGGAGTCTTATTGGTTGCTGTGGCGCTTGCAGTCGGGTGCGCGTTTGCTGACCGGCAAGGCGCTTGATCTGGAAGATATCGGGCAGGGGGGCTTGGATTTTATGCTACGTGAAACCGGTGCCTTGGACGGGGACGATCTGGCCGCCCGGCTAACGGCGGCATCGGCGCAGGCCGCCAAAGTGGTTGAGCGTGCCCTTGGCAGGCTGCCGCGATTGCCCTAGGCAATCTTAAAAAAGGGGGCGCGTGATGACGCTGGATGAAATCGACAAAAGCGGCCTGATCCGCGAAGCTTACCTGATCGAGGGGATCACCTTGGGTGAGTGCCGCACGATCTTTCTGGACTGGGCGCTGAAGCTGTCTGTGGGGCTGGAGGCGGATGATGCGATCAGGGCGCTGATTTCGGTTTATGACGGGGATAACCCCGGCCACCCGATGACCTCGGTTTTGCGCGCCGGGCTGGAAACACCGGCGCAGCCGAAACGGCGGGGGGGCTATCGGGGGCGCGAGCGGATTTAATGAGGGTGAGCGCTGCCCGGGCCGCCATCTGCCCCGGACAAAAAAATTTATTCGGTGCTTTTGACCCTTTAGCGTTGCAACTTGCTTGCCTCACGCGCCAGCGCCTCGATCCCGGCCCAATCACCCGCGGCCATCAGATTGCCCGGTGCCACCCATGATCCGCCGACACACAGCGTATTTGGCAAAGCCAGATATTGCGCCGCATTTTTCAACGACACGCCGCCGGTCGGGCAAAAACTGATCTGCGGCAATGGCCCGGCGATAGCCTTGAGCGCCGCGACGCCGCCCGATGCTTCGGCGGGAAAGAATTTCTGCACGCTATAGCCGCGTTCCAGCAGCGACATCGCCTCGGTCGCGGTGGCGGCACCGGCGAGCAGTGGCAGATCGGCGTCCTCGCAGGCTTTTAGCAGGATATCCGTCGCACCCGGTGCAACGCCGAATTTTGCGCCTGCCTCTTTGGCCGCTTTGACATCTTCGGGCGTGACCAATGTGCCTGCGCCAACAACGCCGCCCGGAACATCGCGCATCGCGGCAATAACCTTAAGCGCAACCGGTGTGCGCAGGGTGACTTCTAGCACCGGTAGCCCGCCCGCAACCAGCGCGCGTGCAAGTGGTTCGCCGTGAGCGACCTTCTCAACCACCAGAACCGGGATTACCGGTGCCAGATTACATAGCTCGCGGGCCTTTTTGCTGGCGTCTTGCGGGGTCATAGACTTTCCTTTTCGGGGGTGTAAGTTTCAAACAATAACAGCCGCACCGTCTGCCGCATGGCCGACATTCTGGCGGAAAACGTCAAATAATTCACGCCCAAGTCCCTGATGGCTGTCTGTCAGGTTCGCCGTCACGGGCTTGCGCGCATCAAAGTCACTTTCCAGCACATCAAGCGTGCCTGCAACCGCATCGACGCGTATCAGATCACCGTCACGTAAACACGCCAGCGGGCCACCATCGGCCGCCTCGGGGCAGACGTGGATCGCGGCGGGAACCTTGCCCGACGCGCCCGACATCCGTCCGTCCGTCACCAAAGCGATTTTCAGCCCGCGGTCCTGCAACACAGCGAGCGTCGGTGTCAGCGCGTGCAATTCCGGCATACCGATTGCGCGCGGTCCCTGAAAACGCACGACAATCACGGTGTCGCCGGTGAACTCACCAGCCTGAAACGCTTTTTTCACATCCTCCTGACGATCAAATATCCGGGCCGGGGCTTTGACCACCTGGTGCTCTGGTTTTACGGCACTGATTTTCATCATCGAGCGCCCAAGATTGCCTTTCAACTGGCGCAAGCCACCGCCCGCCTGAAATGGATCGCTTGCGGGGCGCAGAATTTTTTCGTTCAGACTGCTGCGCGCACCATCAACCCAACTTAGCGCCCCATCGACCAGCCGCGGTTCGCGGGCATAATGATGCAACCCGGTGCCGACCACCGTCTGTGTGTCGGCGTGCAGCAGGCCGCCATCCAGCAGTTCGCCAATCATATAGCCAAGGCCACCGGCGGCGTGAAAATGGTTCACATCGGCCAGACCGTTTGGATAGACCCGCGCCATCAGCGGGGTGATCCGCGAAATCGCCTCAAAATCCTCCAGATCAAGAATAATCCCGGCAGCGCGCGCCATTGCAGGCAGATGCAGCACCAGATTTGTCGAACCACCGGTCGCCATCAGCCCGACCAGCCCATTAACAAAAGCCTTTTCATCCAGAATTGCGCTGGTCGGGGTGAACTGATCGCCAAGGGCGGTGATTTCCAATACGCGTTTGGTGGCCGCATCGCTCAGGGCGTCGCGCAGCGGTGTGCCGGGGTTTACAAAACCCGCGCCGGGCAGGTGTAGCCCCATGAATTCCATCAACATCTGGTTGGAATTGGCGGTGCCATAAAACGTGCAAGTGCCGGGGCCGTGGTAGGCGGCCATCTCGGCGGCCATCAGTTTATCGCGACCAATCTCGCCTGCCGCGAACTGTTGGCGAATTTGGGCCTTTTCAGCATTAGAAACACCGCTGGTCATCGGCCCGGCGGGCAGGAATATCGACGGGATATGGCCGAAAGTGGCAGCAGCAATTACCAGCCCCGGAACGATCTTATCGCAGACGCCAAGAAATACCGCCGCATCGAAGGTGTTGTGAGACAGGCCAACGCCTGCGGCCAGCGCGATAACGTCGCGCGAAAACAGGCTTAGCTCCATCCCCGGCTGGCCCTGTGTCACCCCGTCACACATCGCCGGAACCCCGCCTGCGACTTGCGCTGTGGCCCCAACGGCGTGGGCGGCGGCGCGGATCTGGTCTGGGTAAGTCTCGTAAGGTTTATGGGCCGAAAGCATGTCATTATAGGCCGTCACGATGCCCAGATTTGGGGCGCGATCGGCGATCAGTGTTTCTTTGTCAGCCCCCATCACCGCATAGGCATGGGCCTGATTGGAACAGGAAAGATGGGCGCGTTTGGGGCCATCCCCGGCGGCGCGGGCCATTCGTTCCAGATAAGCGGCACGGCTGTCGCGGCTGCGTGCAGCTATCCGCGCCGTCACGTCGATTAGTTTTGGGTGTGTCATTGTCGGCCTCTGTTCGCGCTCGCCGTCGCCTATCATGACCTGTTAGCGCTAACAACGAAATAAATGAGTGGCGCATTAAGCGATCATACATGCGGTTGCGGTTATTGGTTTGCAGGCAGCAGGTCGCATATTGTGGACGGATTGTTTCCAAACTACATTAAATCCGGGAAAATTGCGCATATTTTTCTTTATTCTGCCGCAATGAATGGGCAATTCATTGGGATAAGAAACAGAACGAAAATTCTCGGAGGCTGGGTTGAAAATATTGAATAAATTGCTGGTGGTGGCCGCAATGGCCGTTCTGGCAGCATGTGATCCCGGCGCGTTTGCCGTTTCGCCGTCGGCCAAACGCCCGGTCGATGTCGCGTCATTGCCGACAATGCGTGTCGTTGGCTTGAGCGTTGTCGTGCCAGAAAGCCTGAGCGTATCCGAAGCCGATGGTTATAAACCCGCCGCCGATATCCTGTGGCGCGAAGATCCATTTGGCGACCGCTATATTCAGGTGAAAAAGATCCTTACCGACGGGATTACGCGCGGGGCCGGGAAGTTGCAGGGCGATCTGCCGGTGGTTCTGCATGTCGAGCTGATGCGCTTTCACGCCGTGACCGAGCGCACCAGATACGCCTTTGTAGGTGAACATGAAATTGAGTTTATGCTGAGCGTCACCAATGCGCGCACCGGCGATGTCATCGTTCCGTTTTATCGGGTCGATGCGACGTTTGGGGCCTATGGCGGGGCGCAGGCGCTGGAAGCCGAGCATAAGGGTATCACACAAAAGGTGCGGATACTGAATCAGCTGGACGCGGTGATCCGGCAGGAACTGACCGGAACACCCGCCGAGCCGGGGAAATGATATAGCCTTGGCACCGCGTCTTTCCCGCCCATTTGTTAAGCCGCAAAAAGGGGCTGCATGTATGTCGCCCAAACCCCGGTGAAGGCGGTTCTGGACGCCTGTGTGCTTTACCCCACGGTGATGCGCGAGGTTCTTATCGGTGTTGCATCTTCCGGGCTGTATGAGCCGGTCTGGTCAGACCGTTTGCTGGAAGAATGGGCGCGGGCCGCAGCGCGGCTGAACCCAGCTCAAGAGGTCGTGGCGCGCGGCGAGATTGCGTTATTGCGCAGCCGCTGGCCCAAGGCGCTTGGCGCGGCCAACCCGGACCTTGAAGAAACGCTTTATTTGCCCGATATGGCGGACCGCCACGTTCTGGCCAGTGCAATAACGTCCGGTGCGGCAGTGATAATCACGATGAACCTGCGCGATTTTCCCCGCTCTGCGCTGACCGAATTTGGCATCGATGCCATCCACCCGGATGCTTTTCTGCGCCGTCTTTACGATCATGAACCGGAAAAAATCACCCAAGTGGTACACCGTGTCGGGCAAGAAGCAGAGCGTTTGTCAGGCGGGTCGTTGCCCTTGCGCGCTTTGCTGAAAAAGGCGCGGTTACCTCGGCTGGGAAAGCTGTTTGGTTAGGGAATTGTCTGTATTGCAGCTAGTGAGCTGAAAACCGCGGATCAAAGTCCGAAACCAGTGATCCAAGAAATTGCAACGAATGCGTGCTTTGCGCCGCCGCGGTTGAGTTATGCCATTTAGTTCCGATTGTAGGTGTCGCAAAACCTATGGGTAGGGCTGCATTTGTGTTAGCATAAGTGGATCGAAGTGAATGACAGGAACAGTCGGTTGGCAATTGAAAATTATCAAATACGAAGGGCGCAACCTTCGGATGCCGACGCTCTGGTTGCCTGCATTGAACAGGCCTACGCGCAATACACCGCCCGTATTTCCGACTTGCCTGCGGTCGCCGATGGTTGCGGCGAGGACATCGAAAACAACCATGTTTGGGTGGCGGTCGCAAAAGCCAATATTATTGGTTGTGTCGTTCTTATTCCCGCAGATGGATTTCTGAAATTTGCAAATCTGGCGGTGCATCCGGATCATCGGGGGCAGGGCCTGGGTCGAAATTTAATAGATTTTTCAGAGCAGGAAGCAAAAAATCAGGGATATGGTGAAATGCGATTGAATACGCATGCCGCTATGCCCGAGAATATTCAGCTTTATTCGCATTTGGGCTGGCGCGAAACCGGGCGGGATGGAAACTCTGTTTTCATGAAAAAATCACTTTAGCCATGTTTTGAAATCTGCTGGTCTGGCAAAACTCGCACTTTGATTTTCGATGGTTTCACTGGCAGCAATCAAACATTCCATTTCGCCTCCAGCACCTCAATCGCGCGGATTCTTTCGCCGGTTTTCGGGTGGCTCATTAACCATGCCGGAACCGCGCCTGAATTACTGGCTGTCAGTTTTTCAAGTTTGGTAAACAGGGACTTTTGGGGCGCTGTGCCGATGCCCGATTTGATCAGCAGTGCTGAAGCATAGGCGTCTGCCTCATATTCATCGGCGCGCGACAGGCGTGCGGCCAGCAGGCTGGTCAGGAAGTTGGCTATATAAACCCCAATTCCCGGAATGAAACGCGACAGAACCATCGCAAGGGCGGTGCGCAGTGCGTTCTGGCCGGAAAAATCAATCATCCGGCGGCGCGAATGGCCAAGTGCCACATGGCCCAGTTCATGGGCTATGACGCTGGCCATTTCGCCCGACGAAACTTCGCCCGCGCGGTATTTGGCGAAAAACCCCCGGGTAATGAAAATCCGCCCGTCCGGTGCGGCCAACCCGTTTACCGGATCAATTTCATAAATGTTGACCTTAATGCGCGGCAAGTCCAGCGCTGCGGCCATTTGATCGGTCAGCGTTTTGAGAACCGGGTCGGCCAGCTCGGTTGATTTTGCGTCAAGCTCGCGCCCGGTGCGCCAGACCGAAAACCGATACATCAGCACCGCATAAAGGATCGCCAGCAGGATGGGGGTGAACTTTAGCATGGCTCAGATATGGGGGTGGCGGGGCTGCAAGGCAATCTTTGTTTCAGACCCGTTACACGGGTTTGGGTAAACTACCGCTAGTTTTCGGCCATCCACCCCATCGCTTTTTGCCTGACATCGTCGGGGACCAGCGCTGCGCGTCGTGTCTCAAGCCCCAGCATGACGCATTTGAACAGCGTTTCAAAGGCCACCGCCTTGTCTTCTGCCCTGATCAGGCGATGTCGGAATGTGATGGATTTTGAGCCGATCTCAGCCACTTCGGATTCCAGATAAATAACGTCGCCTGCGACAAGTTCCGCTTTGAAATCGCTTTCGGCGTGGACCACAGCAAAGGACAGCTTGCGCCCCTCGTGCATATCCCTGGCAGTCAGGCCAATTGAGGCTTGCAGGGCGAAAACACCGTCCGAGCAGGCGGCGAAATAGCGCGACACATTCATGTGGCCAAGGAAATCGCAATGCGATGGATCGACAACTGATTGGTAAGTGATTTGCGCGGTCATTCCCCGCCCCCCTTTTTTTGTCCCGGCGCCGGTCTATTTAGAAGAGGCCAGATTGGGCTTTGAAATACCCGCCAAACCCGGGATTGTCACGTGCGCGCTGGACCGTGGGGGCGAAAAATTAGCCAGCCCAGAGCGCCAGCACCGGCCAGTGCTGCCAGCAAGCCGCTGATGTTTGCGGCGATGTCGGCCACCATCGCGATCTGACCGCTGAATGTATAGCCCAGCCCGGTGTATAGCCCGACCCAAATCGCCTCTCCTGCGATGCCCCAGGCGGTGAATTTCAACCAGTTAAGTTGTGCCGCACCGCCGATAAAATTGATGTAGGGACCAAGCGGGCTGACCAGCCAGCGTGACAGGAAAACCCCCGGACCACCCCATTTATCAAAGAAATGTTCGGCCCGCGCCAGCAGGTCGGCGCGTTTGCCGGGGGTTGCGTGGATAAGTGCAAACAGGCGCGATCCGCGCTGCCCGATTGCAAAACCGGTCTGGTCGCCCGCCACCGCCCCCAGATAGGCAACGCCCGATATGGACGTCAGGGCAAAATCGCCCGCGGCTGCAAAAGCACCGCCGCCGATCATCAGCAATGAGGCAGGCACCGGCAGGGCAAGGCAGCTGAGAAAGGTCACGAGCCCCATCAGCCACAGGCCATAATCCGGGATCATCGCCATCAGGGTATCGCTCATTTGGATGCAGCCCGGTGCGCATCTGTGGCAGCGGTAATACGGGCTGCCAGATCGTTCAGTGTGATCCCCTGATCATCGGCGATTTGGGCAAGCGTCAGGCGGCGGCCGGGCATCGGACCGGCGTTCAGAATTTCTGTCATCACCTCGGGCGGAAGCTGCCATGACTGGATCACGTAGCGCGGTGTCATCCAGCCCTCAATCGGCTGATCGCGATGTGCGGGGTCTGACCAATAGACAAGTGCGGCCACCGAACGAGCGGCAAAGAACATCACCAGACCAAGCGCCAGAAGGAACCCGGAACTAAGCAACGGGTGGCGGGCAAATGACGCGCGGAACCGGGCCCTCATCGGCCCAGTGCCTTCATTCCCCTTTCAATTCCCGCAAGGGTCAGCGGAACCATCCGGTCATTGCCGACAATGTCCTGAATAAGAGAGATCGACTGCGTGTAACCCCAATGTTTTTCCAGCGTCGGATTGATCCACAGCGACTGGGGCCATTGTTCCACTGCACGGGTCAGCCAGGTTGCACCGGGTTCAGCGTTCCAGTGTTCGCTGGCACCGCCGGGGTAAGAGATTTCGTAAGGCGACATGCTGGCGTCCCCCACAAAGATGCATTTGTAATCAGACCCGTAGGTGTTCAGCACTTCCCATGTGGGGATTTGCGCGTCCCAACGGCGTTGGTTATCGCGCCACACACCTTCGTAAAGGCAATTGTGGAAATAGTAGTATTTGAGGTGCTTGAATTCGCTGCGCGCGGCGCTGAACAGTTCTTCCACGACTTTGATGTGTGGGTCCATCGAGCCGCCCACGTCAAAAAACAGCAGGACTTTCACGGCATTTCGCCGCTCGGGTCGTGTGACCACATCCAGATAACCGTGATCGGCGGTGGCGCGGATCGTGCCGTGCAGGTCAAGCTCTTCTTCGGCCCCGTCGCGGGCCCATTTGCGCAGGCGTTTCATCGCCACTTTGATGTTGCGGGTGCCCAGTTCAACGGTGTCATCGAGATTGCGGAAAACCCGCTTGTCCCAGACTTTCACGGCACGGCCCTGGCCCCCTTCGGCCTGGCCGATGCGCACACCCTCGGGGTTATAACCATAGGCACCAAAGGGCGAGGTTCCCGCCGTGCCAATCCATTTGCTGCCGCCCTGATGGCGCTCGCCCTGTTCTTTCAGGCGTTCACGCAGGGTTTCCATCAGCTTTTCAAAGCCGCCCAAAGCCTTGATCTCGGCCTTTTCTTCGGCGCTCAGATGCTTTTCGGCCATTTTTTCCAGCCATTCGCTTGGCAGATCAACCGCCTCAAGTACCTGATCGACTGTGATATTTTCCAGCCCCTTGAAGGCTTGGGCAAAAGCGCGGTCGAATTTGTCCAGATTACGCTCGTCTTTCACCATCGCGGTGCGGGCAAGGTAATAAAACCCGTCGATATCAAACGTCACCAGATCGGCTGACATGCCTTCAAGGAACGCCAGATATTCCCGCACCGAGACCGGAATGCCGCCTTTTCGCAGGGCTTCAAAGAAGGGCAGAAACATCGCGCTACATCAACTTATCAATGGCGACCGTCACAAACAGGCCGACAAGTGCAAAAATGATAGCAAAGACCGCGCCGTATTGCGCCTTGTCCAGACGATTTCCGCCTTTGCGGGACGCGGCGTAAACGCCATAGATGGCGCCAAGGATAAGGGCGGCAATTACGATCACTGGGTATTCCTTTCGGTTTTTGGTCTGCCTGCCGGGGTCAGGGCGGCAATCTCTCGCAGTCGGCTGCGGATTTCGGCATCCGAGCGAAAGCCATACCGCGCCCAACCAAGGCTGTCGAGGCGCACGATGTCTGCTTCGCCGGGGCGATCCAGGTTGTCCAGCGCCTGTGCCTTGAGCATCAGAAAGGTTGCCAGCAGCGAAGCGTTTTCTGCCCTTAAGGCAACCGTGGTGTTTCGGTCAGCGATTGCTATGGCGTCCTTTGGGCGACCCGCCGACAGCGCATAGGCCGCACCCTGAACAGCGACATGGGCTGCATGCAGCGCGGTTGTGGGGTTTGCGCGGAATGTC
>Ga0209345_10006603_pt1 | contig 10476 bp, 4 predicted proteins | sample Cruoilmetagenom7_FD_187294 | JGI IMG/M metagenome (GOLD analysis project Ga0209345, IMG submission 187294) | Oil polluted marine microbial communities from Coal Oil Point, Santa Barbara, California, USA - Sample 7 (SPAdes) (version 2) | ecosystem: Environmental > Aquatic > Marine > Oil seeps ... | reverse complement strand
AGAAGATCCGACTAAAACAGTGTTGTTCAGATGCATGAAGAAAAGATAAGGAGATGGATTAACATACCTCTGAATTCTATAAAGAGACAGGGGATCCGGCGAATCATGACAGACAAAGGGCTGAGATATTACTGTCTGGATTACATCTCCTGCAAGGATGTATTTCTTTACTTTTCCAACATTTGACCTGAATGTTTCCTCTTTAAGCTTTGGTGAAAGCCTGTAATCTTTTTGCTTTAAAGATGTTTTCATGGGTGGCACATGCTGGTTTATGATATTTTGTAATGATCGGCAGCGTTCTTTTGCTGACTCAAAAGCCATATCAATATCATGATCTGACTGACGATCTTTATCAAGAAAGCAAATTGCAATGCATAGCAATGTGTTACGCACATTGTCGAAAATAAGGATTTCATCAGGAATGATAAAGTTGGCGACAGGTGTTTTTTCAGGCAGCCTGTTCGGTATTTTTTCAAAAAAAGATACCATCTCATAGGTCAAATACCCAACCAGCCCTCCCCAAAACCTTGGTAGCTCCGGGACTTCTGGTGGATTGAATTGATTCATAAAATCCCTTAAAACACCCAAAGGGTCACCGTTGTGGGAAATTTTATTTAAAGTTCCGTTTTCCAGTATCCTGACATCCTTGGCATATACCTGTAAATGGCTTTTTGCAGAAACACTGAGAAAACTGTATCTTCCCCACCGTTCCCCCCCCTCAACACTTTCTAAAAGAAAAACAGGCCCCTTGTTTTGATACGTTTTTTTCAACAAGGAAACAGGTGTTTCCGTGTCTGCAAGAATTTCAGTAAAAACGGGTATCACATTGTATTGTTCAGCAAGTTTTACAAATTTGGTTTTGTCAGGAAATTGCCGTATAAACATAGCATCTCTTTTTAAATTTAAGGTTTTTTTAACCTTGCGGATTTTTTCAGCATTGCTTTGAGTTGGATTATTTTGTGCTTTACAATAAAAAAAAGACCGTAAGCTATTCGGATTGCCACGGTCGATACATATATTAACCGGATAACATTTTTCAGGTTAGTTTTTTTGTTTAACTTTTAAATATTCGATTTGCATATGGTTTTTCTTAGTTTCCCATACATCGTGTATTTATAATACACCTATATATTTTTTTTGATGGTTGTCAAGATTTTTTTAAGTTGTAATGCAGCAGAAACACCCCTGGGTTCAATACTAATCAATAATAATCAATTTGACTATACGTGAATCTTGTATATTATAAAAGCTGAATTGAGCGGTTTTTGCAAACCCTTATGCATCAAGGTTCAGACACATATCTTCCCAAAAAATCGTTCAGTTTAGGTAAAAGGCAAAAGGTTTAAAAAAGTGAATATTCTGGAATTAACATTTGATGAGTTTACAAATGAACTGAAAAGACAGTACGGCAAGGGGAAGTATCATGCATGTGCTGTTTACAGGGAAGTTTTTCACAACGGAAATACTGACTTTGAAAAATTAAACGAATTTTCAAAATCCTTACAGTTTGCCCGTGAACTTGAAAACCGCATAATTTTAAATCTTTACCCTGTTATCAACACGCAAAAGGAAAACAGTACTGTAAAGTTTGTAACAAAACTAAAAGACGGCCTTGAAATTGAATCTGTAATTATTCCCATGTCAAATTACAACACTATTTGCGTCTCTTCCCAGGTTGGGTGTAAAATGGGGTGTAAATTTTGCGAAACCGCAAAGATGGGTTTTTTACGAAACCTTACAGTAGAAGAAATTGTTGGGCAGGTATATACAGCGAGGATAGTCTTAGGCGTAAATATAAGAAATATTGTTTTTATGGGTATGGGAGAACCTTTGGACAATTTTGAAAATGTTATCCGTTCTATAAGGGTTATGAATGAACAAAGAGGCTTAAATTTTTCCAAACGTCGTATCACTGTTTCAACTGCAGGCAAAATCGACGGAATATATAAGCTTGCCGAATTAAACTGGCCACAACTTAATCTTGCGGTATCCGTTAACGCACCCAATGATAAAATACGATCAAAAATTATGCCGTATAACAAATATGCGCCAATGAATATGCTTCACAGGGCATTAATGGAATATCCTTTGAAAAAATCCGGTACTTTGTATATAGAATATGTATTAATAAAAAATGTTAATGATTCAAGGGCGGATGCAACAGAGCTGGCTGATTATATAAAGCCTTTCAGATCTAAGCTCAACCTTATTTCATACAATAAAAATTCCAGCAATCTGTTTGTTCCCCCTTCTTATAAGGATATGATACGTTTTCGCAACTGGCTGGTAGAAGAAAAGGTGTTTGTGAGAATGCGAACGGAAAAAGGCGGAAATCTTCTGGCCGCCTGCGGGCAACTGGGAAATAAACGTATAAAACCTGATATTACAAAAAATACAATAACAAAAAACTATGAAATCAAACAGGGATTTTAATCATATGGCTGAACAACATCTTGCTTCATCATCTAATTTTATTAAACAAATTATTGCTCAAGACATTAAGGCCAAAAAAAACAACTGCAATATAGTTACAAGGTTTCCCCCTGAACCTAACGGATACCTGCACATAGGCCATGCCAAATCAATATGTCTTAATTTTGAGATAGCAACTGAAAACAAAGGAGTGTGCTATCTCAGATTCGATGATACCAATCCCGGAAAAGAGAGCATTGAGTATATGGAATCGATCAAATCCGACGTCAGATGGCTTGGATTTGACTGGGGAGAAAAACTAAGTCACACATCCGACTATTTTAAGCAGCTTTACAATTATGCCGTACAGCTCATTAAAGACGGCAAGGCATATGTATGCAGTCTGAATACTGAACAAATCAGGTCGTATAGAGGAACATTGCAGGAAAAAGGAAAGAACAGTCCCTACAGAAACCGCGGGGTTGAAGAAAATCTTGATCTGTTCGAGCGTATGAGAAAAGGAGAGTTTGAAGACGGCGCTCACGTTCTCAGGGCAAAAATAGATATGGCTTCAGGAAATCTCAACATGCGTGATCCAGTGATTTATAGAATTAAAAAAATTTCCCATCATCGAACAGGCAAAGACTGGTGTATTTATCCCATGTATGATTTTTCCCATTGTTTATCTGATTCCATAGAACATATTACCCATTCTTTGTGTACGCTTGAATATGAAGATCATCGTTCGCTTTATGACTGGTTTCTTGATACGCTGAATGTCGAATGCCATCCACAGCAGATTGAGTTTGCCCGTTTGAATCTAAACTATACTATTATGAGTAAACGTAAACTTTTAAAACTGGTTGAACACAAAATTGTCAAAGGATGGGATGATCCGAGAATACCTACAATAGCAGGTATGCGCAGACGCGGCTATACTTCGGAATCGATACGGAATTTTTGTAAAAAAATCGGTGTTGGGAAAAAAGAAAGCACAGTTGACATGGCTCTTTTGGAGCATTGTGTTCGTGAAGATCTTAACAAATGGGCGCCTCGCGTTATGGGCGTGTTAAAACCATTAAAGGTTGTAATTGTCAATTACCCGGAAAATAAAACTGAAGAACTTGATGGCTCTTATCATCCGGAAGATCCGGATATGGGATCAAGAAAACTGCCTTTTTCACGAGTTTTATATATAGAACAGGATGATTTTAAAGAAGATCCTCCAAAAAAATTCTTCCGTCTTGCTCCCGGTCGTGAAGTAAGGCTCAGATACGCCTATTATATCAAGTGTACGGAAGTTATTAAAAACAAGACTACCGGAGAAATAATTGAAGTTCGATGTACTTACGATCCTGAAACAAAAGGCGGTGACTCTCCAGACGGACGCAAAGTAAAAGGAACATTGCACTGGGTCGCGGCAGATCACGCATTAAAGGCAGAAGTTCGCCTGTACGACCGCCTTTTTCAAAAAGAAACTTTGGCTGATGAAAAAGAAGAACTTGATTTTATAACCCATCTGAATCCAAATTCTTTAGTAACTCTGACCAATAGCCGTGTAGAACCAAGCCTTGCCAATGCCGCTTTGGGAAGTATATGCCAGTTTGAAAGGGTTGGATATTTTTGCGTGGACATTAAGGATTCTTCAGATAAGAATCTTGTTTTTAACAGAACCGTAACCTTGCGAGACTCATGGGCAAAGATCAATAAAAAAAAACCGGCTAAATAAATTGCATGGTCTCGTAAAAAGTCGAAAACTCGATTTTCCGACCCAGTATATTGGCTATAAAATAAACAAAACAACTATATATTGTGGTCAAAATAAAATGTGAAGTTATTTTTGAATGAGTCCTAAAGCGATTTTTGACTCGATCTGTACCCTAACGTTGCAAAAGTCGAGTGTGCTGCAGCTCCAAGGCGTCAAGGGTGAAGCCGTAATAGTCTACTGCGAACCCTTGACAACAAAGGAGATGCAGTGCCCTCGACTTTCCCGAAGGGTAAACAACACGGCGATTTTGGGGGCCTTGCTTGAATTCACAAATAGTGAAGTCCTTTAATGTCTGTAGAAACGTGCGGAAACCTTGAAGTATAGAGGTTTTTATTAATGCTGAGCCGTGTTGTTTATGCAACGTTAGGGTGCACTGATCTTTTGCGTATCAAGTGTTCACCGGCTTCTTCATTCCAAAATTATCCAGTACTTCACGAATCATCGTGGCAAGCTGTTTCTTTATGATCGGTTTAAGTAAAAACCCCTGAATCCCTATAGTATCAGCGGTTTGTTTTGAAATGTTTTCACTGAATCCAGTGCAGATAATAATCGGAATATCAGGACGTATTTTTTTAAGTTCTATCACCAGTTTGTTCCCGGTCATATTCGGCATGGTCAAGTCGGTTATCACAAGGTCAAATTTATACGGCTGCGCTCTAAATGCCTCAAGCGCTTCTATACTGCTTGTTCGTATCGTTGCATGATATCCAAAACTCTCGACCATTTGTTGCTCCAGGGAAATAATTATTTCCTCATCATCGACCAGCAGGATATGTTCATGACCTGTCGGAAGTATCTCTTTTTTAATGATTACCGAAGAAACCTGGTTGTCCCTTAGGACGGGCAGGTAAACTTTAAAAACAGTACCTTTACCCGACTCGCTTAATACACGGATATCTCCTCCATAACTTTTTATTATTCCATGCACCATTGCAAGCCCCAGCCCCGTTCCCTTGCCCGGTTTCTTGGTAGTAAAATAAGGATCAAAAATACGATCCATAACAGTTTTGACCATACCCTTGCCGGTATCCTCTACTTTCAGACAAAGGTGGTGCTCTGCCCCTAAGGCCAGACCGGCCATATCCTCAGTATTCATCTCTATTTTGTTCAGGCTTACTTTCAGCGTGCCTCCGCTCTCTTCCATGGCATGAAATGCATTTGTACACAGATTCATAACCATCTGATGTATCCGGGTAGGATCGGCCATAATCGGATCGCAGTCTTCATCTATATTGTGTTGTATTTTGATGGTAGCGGGCAGGGAAGCTCTGAGCAGTTTCAGCACTTCCTTTACGATTATTTGAACATTTAATGGACTTAGCTCCTGATCATGCTGCCGGCTGAAGGTGAGTATCTGTTGCACCAGATCCTTTGCACGTATTGCCGCATTAAAAATTTTATTCAGGTTTTTATGTACAAGACTGTCTTTGGGCACGACATCCATTGTCATCTCTGTATAGCCCATAATTGGGAAAAGAATATTGTTGAAATCATGGGCAATACCTCCTGCCAGAGTACCGATAGCCTCCATTTTTTGGGCATTGTAGAGCTGTGCCTCTAATTTGTCTCTTTCCTGCATGGCCTTTACACGCAGGCTTATATCTTTTATCATCACGATGTCCGCAGGCTTGCCGTTATAATCTATTTTTCCTGTAACATTCGCCTCTATCGGTACTACTGTATTGTCCTTTCTTATAAGGGCGGTTTGGGTAACGTTCATGATATTTTTTCCTGCTTGTCGTGCAAGATATGTTTTGGCGTATTCTTCCCGATATTCCGGTGCGATTATTTCTATGTAATCCATCCCGATCAGATCTTCAGATTTGCAGTGCATAAGATTGATGGAAACCCGGTTAACAAATTTTATTTTTTTATCCTGAATTATTAAAATACCGTCAAGGGCATTCTCAACCAAAGTGGAATATCTGGCTTCCGATTTTCGCAAAGTATCCACCACCTGTTTGCGTTCTTTAATTTCCCTTTCGAGATTTTTTACAGTGAGATGCAGTTGCTTTGTTTGTTTTTTAACCATTTTTGCAAGATTTTTTTGATATTTTTTCAGGGATAGTTCAATCTCCTTGCTTTTAATGGCTTTTTCCACAGTGAGGGGGAGAGTTTTAAGATAATAGCCATCAGGATCTTTAGTAAGATAATCCGTAGCGCCCTTTTTCATCACTTTAACAGCTCTATCCTCGCTGCCGGTGCCGGTTATGATCACAACAGGTATGTTTTTCGGTATGGATTCAAGCAAATCAAAAGCCGTTCCGTCACCAAGATCATAATCAGTCATAATTATATCAAACGCATTTTTTTCCAGCGCCAGTTTTGCGCTGGAAACAGAGTTTGACACTACACAATCGTAGGGAAGCTCTTCTTTTTTTACAAAACGCTTAAACATGATCAGGTCGGTCTTGTTATCTTCCACAAACAGCAGTTTTACTCTTTTATTTTTCATGGGGAGGTCTCCAATAACAGTGCATAAGGGTTCGCGCAACAATAAGTTTACATATTTTTAAGCGATCCCTAAGCGCTGCCGCATTCATTATCCATTCAATGGCTGTTCACTAAATGTCCAGTAAATATCAATAACGCGTACAACTTCAACAAATTTCTTATAATCCGCCGGTTTCAGCATGTATCCGGCTACTCCCAACCCAAAGCTGTCCATTCGATCCTGCTCCTCTTTTGATGAAGTCAGTACCACAACCGGTATTATTTTTAGGCGGTCATCCTGTTTTATGACCCTTAAAAACTCGATACCATTCATCCTCGGCATATTGATATCAAGGAGAATAAGACACGGAAGATTATTTCGCGATTTATTAAGGAATTCAACAGCCTCTTCACCATTTCCGGTTACATCAAGCCTGTTTGTGACTTTCAGATCTTTTAGCGCCCGTTTCATGGAAATTACATCAACCTGATCATCCTCAACCAGTAGTATCGGTTTGTTGCTTTTCATCCATTGCCCCCATTTTTGGCATTGTCCAGACAAATTTACTCCCCTTGCCGACTTCTGATTCCAGACGGACACTTCCTCCCCAGTTATTGACTATCTTTTTTACAAGAGACAGTCCAATGCCTGTGCTTCCTGTTTTATCCATTGGCCTTAGGGTTTGAAACAGTTGGAATATCTTTTTTCTGTGTCTATCTTCTATCCCAGGGCCATTGTCCGAAACAAAAAAGCGCCAGTTACCGTCGTCACTGTCATAATCTATGAAAATTCTTCCCTCCGGTTTGTCCATATATTTTACGGCATTGTCTAAAAAATTTTGAAATACCTGATAGATTGCGGTCTCATCACCATAGACATCAGGCAGTTTATTTATAATGGCAATCTGTATATTCTCAGGCGGCGAAATGATCTCTATAATTTCATTTACAAGCAGATTTAAATCCACTTTGTTTACTTTGATAGCAGTACGTCCGATCCTGGAATATCGAAGAATTCCGTCTATCATATCGTGCATGCGCTTTGTCCTTTCCATGAGCATATTCATCTGCTCTTTTCCATTTTCGTCAAAGGCGTGCGCATAATCCTCCATCAGCCATCCCGCCAGTTGGCTGATGCCGCGAATGGGGGCCTTTAGATCGTGGGAAACAATGTATGCAAAATCCTTAAGTTCTTCGTTTGCCTTGTTCAGCTCTTTGGTGCGCTCTTTTACCATGGTTTTCAGATAATCACGATACCTGGTATTTTCCATGGCAACTGCCGCGTGGGAGGATAACTGCTTTACAATACCCACCTGCTCTTCTATAAACGCAGATTTTATCAAATTGTTTTGCAGGCATATAAGCCCAATAAATTCTTTTTGTCGCATAATGGGATGAATGAAGACCGAAGCAAGCTTTAATTCCATAACCTCTATATTGTTTGAATAAGGCCCTTTTTCTGCGGCATTTCCCAAAATTAAAGTTTTTTTTGTGCGCTGCACATATCGCGCCATGGCATGACTGAATCCGGTTTCTTCAGATAATGGTTTTTTCGTAAGAGTTACACTAATATGTTTTTCTTTTTTCCCCTTTACGCGGGTTATAAGGTCTGCGCCCTTTTTCATCAGCAGATAACCTTCATTTGCCCCGGACCTTTCCATCAGTAACTTCATGATAACCATCAGAAGTTCATCAATATCGAGTTCCTGATAAATCGTCATGGCAGCCTTCATTAAATATTCGGCATCAAGGTTTTGTACCAGGGGTATTTCCTCCTGTCTTTCTTCATACGCCTTGGAAAATATCCGAGGATATCTTTGCCGGATAAGCATTAGCATGGCATCTGCATGACATCTGTCATACAGGTATGCAGCCCGTTTAATATGATAATCCGCCTGGTCAATTCTCTGTTCCGACAAAAGTTTTCCGAAAGTCTCATGAATATGACCTTCAAGCAGCGTATATTCCTGGTTATGTGCTATGTCGATTGCATCGAGATAGAGCCTTCTCGTCTCGCTGAAGACTTTTTTGACGCTTTCAACTTCCGCCTCAATGAATGCCAGATAAGGTTTGAGGGCTGGTCCGAAACCAGCCCATAGTTTTATTTTTTCTATCACAGGTTTTATTTCAGTCATTACCGCATCTATTTTATGTTCTGAAGGATCTTTTTCCAATAGACGAAGTGCATTAAGCACAAAAAAGATATGCCAGATACGATTGGGTATATTGCTGATATGACCTGTCAGGTATTTTTCCCCGTTTTTAAGGTGACAGGCGGTATTTTTGAAATTTCCAAGATAGAATTGGGCCATTGCCGAAAAAATATAATAGTTGCCCAGTAACGCGAAGTCATTGGATCGTAGCCATCCGGCAATATCCTCCTGCATCGGCATTCCATTACCGGCATCCTTCATCGGATCTATCCATGCCGCAAGCATGCCTCCGGCCATTCCGGATGAGAAGGAAACGTTGTATTTTTTTGAAAATTTTTTGCATTCAACGACATATTCGGCTGTTGTTTTTAAATTGCCGCCTTTCATTACCGCAGTCCAGAAGGAAGCGCAATATGCAAGCCCTGCATGGTGGGTGTCGCCGGAATCCTTGCCGCTCTGGATTACTTTTAAGCTGTAATTGAAAACATCTGAAAGACTGTTTCGCCAGTGAAGAGTCAGCCAGGCAACACAATTCATGCCCCTGGTTGCTCCCAATGAGTTGGGAAAACGTTTGCAAAGTTTTTGTACCAGGTCTTCAAAGCTAAAGGCATCTTCATAACGGCCTATTCCTAAAAGATATGCGCTATAGATACCAAAAGGGTAGATAGACTGGTCATGAATGCCACTGTTAAGGCACAGGTGAGTGGCCTGAAGGCCTGTTAAAAAAAACTTACTGCTTTGACCGATTAAATAATAAGCTGGAATCAGCTGGTTGTACAAAGTCATTTCAATAAGTTCATCTTTTTTGTCAATCGGTTTTTTTTCTAAAATTTCATGGGGAGAAACGCCGTTTTTCTTAATAGCTGCAGCCAGGTTATCCGTCTTTAGCATAACATCCGTTTTATCTTCAGGGACAGCCTTGCCGAAGTATGCCAATCCCTGATTGGCAACGAGTATAGATTGGTTAAACTTGCCGAGAGATAAGAGGTTTGTCGATTGCTCGGCCAGGCATTCAGCCCTGTCAAGATCGGTTTTTGATTTTTCAATCAGCTTATTCAGCAATTCTTTTGCTTTGCTCTGGTTCCCAAGTGTTAGTTCGCTTTTGGCCAGTTCTTTATAGAGTGAGAAAACAAAATGGTAGTCTGCTTCCCAGTATTTTTCAGGAATAAGTGCCTTGCTTTCCCTGAAGTATTTATTGGCTGCTTCAAGTGCCAGGGTATTAACCGCTTTTTTGCCCGCATGGTAATTGAACATGGCATCCCTGTACAGTGTCGAACTGTTCGGGATGTCTGTTCTGCCCTTGTTCAAATGATCCACAATTGAAAAAAGATTATCAAGGGTATCCATGTCGCTTTTATCGGGAATTGCCTCAATATATGCCTTTGCAATACGTGAATGGATAGCCCGTCGCATCTTTACATCAAGAGTGGAATCAACAGCCTCCTGAACACGGTCATGGAAAAATTTAAAAAAGTTTTTTTTTTGGACCAATATCCTCTTACTGAAGACAGGGGCAAGCTCTTTGTAAAGCTCTGTCTGATCTTTGCCTGTAACCATACTTAAATCTTCAATCCTGAAGTTTGTCCCCAAACATGCAGCAATCTGCAAAACTTTCAGGCTGTCTTCCGATATTTTCAGGATTTTAGACCTGAACAATTCCTCTGCAGACTCAGGAATAGATGATTTTACGATTTTATCAGTATCCCATTG
>Ga0209345_10006602_pt1 | contig 10477 bp, 15 predicted proteins | sample Cruoilmetagenom7_FD_187294 | JGI IMG/M metagenome (GOLD analysis project Ga0209345, IMG submission 187294) | Oil polluted marine microbial communities from Coal Oil Point, Santa Barbara, California, USA - Sample 7 (SPAdes) (version 2) | ecosystem: Environmental > Aquatic > Marine > Oil seeps ... | reverse complement strand
CGAAGCCATACCGGAAATTTAGTTCAACAATTAGCTCGAATGCCAGCCCCCTCCCCAAGTTTAACATCATCGCAGATTTGGGAAGACCTGCCCTTCGCTGCATAGCGCATGAACTGACACAGTGCGGACAAACCCGCCTTTTGCTCACGCGGCTGTTGCTGACGCAGCATCGTTTCGCGAGTGCGGCACGCTCGCCGCTGCGCTGCAGCCAAAGTCACCAGAGCGGTCGTTCGCGGGCATCGACTTGGCCTGAACAGGCATCGCGCTTTCTCCGCAGGTTGTTAAAGGGTCGTCCACAGTTTCAGGTCAGCTGCGATGAGCCTTTCTTTAGTTTCGGCAATTGGAAATGCTTTCAGGTTGCGGACCGTTCGATTGTTGTTCGAACCGGCTGCTGGTGGATGGAGCGACCGTTCATCGACGACGTGTTTTATTATTCTGGGCAATCCAGACTAGCAACGCGACTGTGACGAACCCCAGCAGCAGCGTCAGCATGCCCGTGCGCGACGACAAGAACATACTGGCCCGCGAAGAAAATCGTCCGACTAAGTAAGCGATTTCATCCGCCCATGTCGCATTGTCGAGAAAAAGCCTCCCCCAGTAGAGGGCGATATAGAGACCGGCCAGAAGTGTCAGTGCGCCGGCAGACCGCCGCAAGAGTCCGGCGCGACCTTGCACAAGCTTCAACAACCCCGACCCAACGAGAGTTCCGCCCGCGGCAACCAAGGTCAAAACGGTAGACGCCCCGGCCAGGTAGGCCAGAAATCCGGCCAAGGATATATCGCTCTCCAGAAGAAACGACAGACCTGCCACGGACATGAACACCGGCAGCGTGCAAGAGATAGACGCAAGTCCATAGGAGAGGCCAAAACCGAACGCACCATAGCGCGTGCTGACCCGGCGACAGGTTTCAATGACCGGAACTCCCGGAAGTCGGACTGAGGCAACCCAACTGATACCGATCAGCACCAATGCCAATCCCAGCGTTACACCGATCCATGGCATCGCCGGACCAAGCCACTCGGATCCGACGGCTAGGAGGACACCGGCAACCACGAATATCGAAACGAACCCAAGGGACACTAGTCCGCCTGAACCAATTGCCCGGATCAGGCGATCAGCCGCAGGACGGCCTTCGTGTGCTGCCATTTCACGGGCGAACCATGCAGGCAAAAGGGCAAAGCCGCAGGGGTTGACCGTCGCAACAGCACCGGCGGTGAAACCATAGATGACGAGGGAACTCATGACGCAGCCTTGCTGGTTTGGGCATGGAGGAAAGGCCGAAAGATCGCCGCGCCGAGTTGCACACCCTGGGACAGCGACAGGTCGAACCCGCGCGCAGATAGCGGTTGGGATCGCTTCCAAGCGTCCAGATGTTCGGGGCTGCAGAACAGCAGCATCGACTTACATTGGCTGTCGGCTGCACATGTCCCGACATCCTTGACGCCGGTCCAGACCCGGGGATCGGGCGCGGAGGCATGTTCAACCGTGAGGCCATCCGGCGACATGCCAATGCTTACACTGGCCCGGCAGGTCGGGCAGACGCACGTGACATCGGTCCGTCGTCGGACCATGGCCGCGGTGCCGAGCGCATCGACGGCACAGATGGCATGATTTCTTATACCGCCCACCTGCACTTGAAAATCGGTTGGCTGGGTTGAAAACGGATAAGCCAATGCGATCTCCCCGTCGCGCACATGCACGAGATCACGCCTTTCCAGATCGGAAAGTGTTTCCGCAGAGAACTCAGACACGCAAGGCGGCTCGCCACGCGCCAAATAGGCCTGCAGGATCGCCTGATGCGCGCGCCGGGAGGTGGGTGAAAGTCCGCCCCAACGTGCCGCCAACCGGGCCTCGGTCATGAGCGCGGACAAGGCTTCCCGGACTTTGTGTTCCAAAACTATCGAGGTGTCCGAAACGCCGTTTTCTGTGTGATCTGCCATGAACGCCCTATTTTCAAACACTTGAAATGGATGAGACCGGACCCGCGTCCGTTGCCGCCGTGCTGACCGCACGGCCCGGCAGCTGAGACAAGGCTGCCATCGATTGCTGATAGCCTGCCTCCAGAAGTGTTGACGTCTGAGAGAGGTCCAGAAAGCCCGGTTCGTCATCAAGATCAGGCACAACCCGCACAATATCCATCCGACCTTCATGCAGCCGCAATTCGGCCAGATGCTTGCGCGCGAGGGCGATCTCGAAAGCGCGTCCGATGGTGCCGATCAGTCCTGATGGCGCCAGTTTGCAGGGGTTTGAACATGCACAGTCGATCATTAATGCTCGCCGCGCCCCGGTCGCGGCCGCGCGTGCCAGCGGCGCGTTGTCGGCAACGCCTCCGTCAATATGTGGATGCCCATCAAGTTGCACCGGTGGAAAGATGCCCGGAAGGCTGACCGAGGCGAGAAGCGGTGCGATGATGTCACCTGCCCCTTCCCAGTAGCACGCCTTGCCGGTGATCAGGTCGGTCGTGACGATCGTCAAGGGAACGCGCAAGTTCTCGAACCGGCGGCTCGGCAGCGTTCGCTCCAGAAACCGTCCGAAGGTGCCAAGCGACAGCAGGCCCGGCCGGGAGCGCGGGTGCAGAACCCAACTCCAGTTTGGCCGCAGCATTTGTCGCATCCGAACGGTTCGCCACAGTTCGGCAAGGTCATCGGCGGACATGCCACCCGCCAGAAACGCACCATTCACCGCACCGATCGAGGTTCCGAGGATTCGGTCGTACCCGATGCCAAGATCCGACAGTGCGCGGACGAATCCGACTTCCAGAGCCCCGTGGCCGCCGCCGCCACAGAGGACAAGCGCCGTGTCGCCGCAGGTCAAACAGACCCGGCTGGCGTCACCGTCAGGCAATGTCTCGGCGGTGTTCATGGGCATGCCCGCCTTCGTTCAGCGACCCACGGTTTGGTCTGTTCGAAAGCGTCCGCCGCACTAACCAGCCCGCCGCCAATACCAGAAGGAGCACGCCTCCGATTTTGGCCACTGGCTGATCTATCAGCGACAAAAAACCGCCAAGCGAAAACCCTCCGACAGCCAGAATGAGCCCGCCGCAACAGACCAGCTTGAGCCCGATCAGTGCCGCCAGAGTTTTCTTGCCACCAGTCTCATTCATCCCGTCACCCCGCGCAGCAACTGAGTTTGGCTACGTCCTTGTCGAAGGTCTGTGCGGCAAGTTTCAGCCCTTCTACGGTGGTCAGGTATGGGAAAATCGTTTCGCCAAGCGCCTTGGTGGTCATCCCGAACTTGAGCGCCATAGCCAGCGTTTGGATCGTGTCGGAGCCCTCGGGTGCCGCAATCTGGCCGCCCAGCAGGCGGTCGGTTTTGGCGTCAGCCACGAGCTTGATCACGCCGCGGGTGTCTCGTGCGGCGGCGGCACGTGGCACGTTGTCGAGTGTGATTACGCTTGTCTTGACCTCGTGCCCTGCAGCCTTCGCTTCCGCCTCCGACAGCCCAACACCGGCCACTTGCGGGTCGGTGAACACGACCCAGGGCATTGTGGCATTGTCATAGCGCATCTGCTGCAGTCCAAGGGCGTTGTTGATTGCCACTTTGGCGCCGTAGGCCGCCATATAGACGAATTGGTCGCGGTCGGTGACATCCCCCGCTGCCCAAACACCGGGCAGCGTAGTGGCCATGTCTTCACCGATGGTGATGGACCCGCGCGCGTTGGTCTCGATACCCAGTTCTGCCAGCCCAAGGTTTTCGGTATTCGCCACACGGCCCGTGGTTGCCACCAAACGCTCTGCCGTGAGTGTCTCGACTTGGCCGTCACGCTCGATCGACAGAATGACACCGTCGTCGCCTTGCGACACCGAGCGATAGGTCAACCCGGTCTCCACCGATATGCCCTCCGCCCTCAGCGCATCGGTCAGGGCTTCTGCGACTTCTGGCTCTACTCCGGGCAAAAGACGCGAGCGAGTCACCAAAGTGACCTTCACGCCCAGTCGCGACGCCATTTGCGCAATTTCGCAACCGATATAACCACCGCCCAGCACCATGATGCTCTCAGGGCGGGTGGGCAGCGTTAGCATGCTGGTAGAATCTAGCGTTTCTACGGTTTCGATCCCGTCGATATTCGGCATATGCGGGCGCGAACCGGTGGCGACCAGTACGCGCGGTGCGGACAGGACACGTCCGCCGACCGCAACGCCGCCCTCGACCAACCGCGCCGCGCCTTCCTCTATATAGGTGACGTTGTCATAGGCGGGCAGCAAGGCGATATATTTCTTGTCCCGCATTTCCGCGACCAGATCGGCGGTGCCTTTCACCACGGTTGGCCAGTCCACGGCATGTTCACATGGCGAGATGCCGGGGAATCGGGCAGCGGATGCGCCACCGTGCACCGCTTCGGCGGCGCGGATCATCGCCTTGGACGGCACGCAACCGACGTTCACACAAGTTCCGCCGATTGTGCCGTCGCCAACGAGTGCAACCCGTTTTCCAGCCTCGGCGGCGGTGATGGAGGCGGAGAACCCGGCAGAGCCAGCACCCACGACAATGAGATCGTAATTGTCATCGCCGGTTTCACTGGGAGTGCAGCAGTCGTCTTTCGTTACAGTTTGGTCCATTTTCATTTCCTTTTCTTGACAACCGGTGCCGTCCTCGTGGACCGGTCAAATTTCGTTTCACACCATCGAACCGATGTCGGAGGCGTAACTGGGATAAGCGAAAATCATCGCCTTGATCTGATTTGCGGTCTGCCCGGCACCCATAGCCATGGCAAAAAGATTGATCTGCTCCTCGGCTCCTGGTCCGATCAGGTGCGCGCCGAGTATTTGCCCGCTGCCCCGTTCGACAAGAACCTTGTAGGCGGTCCGCTTCGCGCCGACGCGCAGCGACGAATACCAGCCCTCGGTCTTCTCGAAATGCGTGTCGAACGTCAGACCCCGTTCCCTGGCTGCCGCTTCCGACAAGCCTAGGGTGGCAACCATCGGCAGGGTGAAGACAACCGACGGGATCGGCGGGTATTTGACCTTGCGCGCGTCTTTACCGGCGAGCAGGTTCTTGCCCGCGACGCGTCCCTCTGCCGCCGAGACCGGGGTCAGATTCAGCCCGCTGTCGGCGCAATCGCCGGCGGCGAAGATCGCCGGATTGCTGGTGCGCATTGCGGTGTTCACCTTGATGCCACGGCGTGTGTATTCGACGCCGGCAGCCTCAAGATTCAGTCGGTCGATATTGGGCACCCGGCCTGTGCCATGCACCACCAGATCGCAAGTCACGGTTTCGGTGCCGTCGGGACGCTCCACGGTGACCACAAATTCGTCGCCCTGCTTTTCAATTTTTGCCACCTTCGCCTTAGTGCGCAGATCGACGCCCAGCTCTTCGGTCGCCTCGACAAGCATTGCGACCAGGTCGGGATCGAAAGGACCCAAGGGGCGGTCCATCATCTCCAGCACAGTGACTTCGCTTGCGCCAGAGCGTTTGGCGATATGCGCGAATTCCATGGCAATGAAGCCGCCGCCGACAAAGGCGATGCGGTTCGGTCGCTCAGGCAGTTCCAGGAATTCGGTACTGGTGGCAAGATACTCCTCGCCTGGGATGTTCAGCGTCATCGGCCGGGCACCTGTGGCGATATGAAAATGCTTCGCCGTCAGGGTCTCGCCGTTCAACTCGATGGTATCGGGGCCGGTAAACCGCGCCTGCCCGTGCAAGACGTCGATCCCGGCCTTTTCCAGCCCGGCCTCGATGCGCGGTGGCATCGCGTCGGTGAAGGTGCGCTTGAAGGCGATCATGTCGGACCAGTTGACCGCAGGCTGCGCCTCCAGGCCCTTGCCTTTCATGTTTTCGGCCCACTCGACACCCTCGGTGACCGCGATCAGCATTTTCTTGGGGTCGCAGCCGCGCAAGGCGCAGGTGCCGCCATGGGGCTCGCTGTCGATGCTGGCGACGCTCCATCCGGCGTTCGCCGCCATCCGGGCGACACCATTGCCGCCAGTTCCACCGCCGATCACGATAAGGTCGTAACTACTCTTCATATTCTGCTTACCTACCTGGCTTTCGTCTTAGGCTTCATTCGGGCGGACGGCGGCCTGCGGGCGTTTTGCAAGCAGGTATACAATCGCGGCAACCGCGATCAGGGGCGTTGCCAAGGAGATGAGGCCGGCGAACAAGCCAAAAAATCCGAATGAGCAGCACCCCATCATCTGCGGTGCCATTGGCATCATTTCATTTGCAGAATTCATCATATGTCAGTTCCTTTGAGATGCCGAATTGCGGGCGCTTTTCCGCCAAAGTGCGTAAATTGTCAGTAGGATGAAGATCCCCAATGCGGGGAACAACACAGCGTCCAGGTATCCCACAACTGCAGCCAGGCCGACCGCGCCGAAAAGGACCACCAAGACAGGTGTGAAGCAGCACAGTGCAGCGACGATCGTGCCGATCACGCCAACCTTTAGGAGAGTATTGGGGGATTTGTCGTCTGAACTCATGAACTTTCCAATTCTGTTTCTACCGAACATCGGGTCCGGCGGCGAATTACTTGCCTGATTGCATAGGCGACTACGAGGCCGACGCCTACCGCGGCGACCAAACCTCCGCCGCCGAGCCAGGTGCCGAGAGCACTCATCGCGCCGGATCCGAGAAGAAAGGCTCCACCACCGCCGCAGCAACCGCCGAACACCACGGGAAAGGCGACCACCCCGGCAACCTTGCCGATTGCCGACCAGGCCGACATCCTACCGGTGTCCGATATCGGCGGAGCCGGGCGCGACCTTGGCTTTGGGAAGGCAGCAGGTCTCGTCCTGCGCGCCATCGGCCTTTGCGGCGCGGTGCCGACGGATCTCCCGAACCAGCAGCACTGCACCGAAGGCAGCGACCACCGTGGCGATGCCGCCGAGCCCGGTCAGCCACCCGCCTATGCCGCCGAGAATGGCAGCAAGGATGACACCGCCGCCACCGCAACAGATCACCATGATCGGCGCGGCAATGATGAAGGCCAGAAGACCCCCCATGTGCTTGTCATCCATGGCCCTCGCCCTCCTTCAACCCTCAGGAGTCGCCTGACTGAAGCACTTCAGCTGGATAGCCGTTGGCAAGAACCGCGTTGATGATCATATCGGGACTGGCCGCCTGATCGTCGTAAGCGACCACATAGATGCCTTCCCCCCACGTCTCCCCCTCAAGGAAGTCGACGATTTCGACCGTTGGCACCCCACGCATCGCCGCCGCCACCGTGAAGGAGCAGGACGGGCAGGTCAGTTCGCCAACACCAACATTGATGCGCTGTTCATCTGCGGTGGCCGGGATTGCTGCGAACATTCCAAGCGTCGCAAGAACGAGGTGAAGATTTTTCATGGTTTAAGCCTTTCAGTAGGACAGGAAGTATGGGGTGAGATAGGGGAAGATCATCGCGACGGCGACGATGGCGGTTGCAATCCAAAGAATGGATCGCATGAATGTTCGGTTCATGGGCCGCGCGCAGGTTCCATCGGCACATGATTCGGCCGGTATCGGGCGGTAGGCCTTGTAAAAGCCGTAGCCGATGAACGCGGCGCTCAGCGCGAAGGTGATCCACTTGTATTGGTAGAGGGCGCCCAACTGGGCGATGAACACGCCGGTGACGCCGAAGCTCACCAGCACCAGCGGCAGGATGCAGCACGAGGTCATCGCCAGCGCGCCCAGCACCCCCAGACCGGTTGTTGCCCATGCCTTTTTATCGGCACCCGGCGTTTCGTCGAATGCCGTCTCCCGGCCTGTAGATGTGGTTTCAGTCATAATTCGAATCGTCCTTGCCTCATTGATGTTTTCAAACTAGTGTCTGTAGTTGGTACAGGCTCAAGGGGGTAATTTTGAAAAAACATCACAAACCTGTGAAGATCATTCGGCGCGGAGAATTGGCGCAGATGACAGGATGTAACCTGGAGACCATTCGTTATTACGAGAACATAGGCGTCATGCCTGAGCCGCCACGCTCCAGCAAAAACTACCGCGTCTACGATGACAGTCATGTCACGCGGCTGCGCTTTATTATGCGTTCGCGTGAATTGGGGTTCACGCTGGAAGAGGTTCGCGATCTCTTGGCGCTTGTCGATGGAGGCGCTCAGACCTGTGGCGAAGTGCAAGTTCTTGCAAATACGCATCTTACCTCGGTTCGCACCAAGATTGCCGATCTCAAGCGAATCGAGCACGTCTTGTCTTCTACCGTGGCGCAATGCACCGGCGACAACGTACCCGAGTGTCCCGTAATTGACGCGCTGACCGAAGTGGCATGAAAGACGTCACTTGAGAATGTCCACGCCAATTAACCAGACGGCCAGCGGAACCGGTGCCGTCGCTAGGATCACCGTAACCAAGATAGAGGGCAGTGAGAACAACCGGCTCAGCCCCGCAACCAGCAGTATTCCACCACCTCCACCAATCAAGCTATTGCCGGGCAGGTTGATCAACACGGCCAGCAGCACATAGCGATACCGCAATATCCATCGCCCAATCCACCGCGGCACCGCCGCATTGAGGTACTCTAGCCTCTCTTGACGGCTCATCACCTTCATCGCGTCTACAAAGGCGCAAGCGCGGTGAAGCCCCATTGTGTCCAAAAACTTGCACGGCAATGTTGTCGCGAAGGCCCACCCGATTGCGAAAGAAATCAACAATCCCGCTACAGTCGCAGCATGCACGAAGGGCGCGATCGCTGGTCCTTGCATGATGAGGAGTGCGATTCCGATTTCCACACCGGGGACAAATGGAATTGCCAGTAGCAAGGCATAGACGACGAGGGCTGCAACGCCGACCCAGACCCCTGATGACAATCCGGCATCAAGCTGTCCTTCGATAAGTTCGGTAAAACCCTTTCCAAGCAGGAAATTGAGCAGCAAGACTGCAGCAATCAATACGGACCAGCGAAGCAAAGAAGTAAACCGCGACGTCGACTTGGGTAATTTCTTCTCTCCAGATTCTTGCCCTTGGCTTTTGGTATCCGACTTGAAAGTCTCGTTCATCATCGCAACCACCTACGGCCCATGCGGCGCGAGGTTGGGTAACTTCGCATCGGTGCTGAGGTAGCGATCGAACCAGTCCCGAACCATGATCTGAACTTCAAGCTCGAATTCGGACATGCTGTGATCACCGCCCTCAAGCATAACGAGCCGGAATGGCACGCGGCGGTCCAATAGAGTTTCTGATAGCCGTATGGAGTCCGAAGGGGGCACCCGCCAGTCTGCAGTGCCGTGCAAGATTAGAAGCGGAGTAGTCTGCGGAAATTTATCGACGAGATTGAGTGCCGAGCGAGCATCGAGTTCAATCTCAAGCTCCGCACCTTGCCGGTCAATAGCTTCCGCATAGACCCGCATCATTTCCGGCCGGGCTTCCAATCCTGCCCGAAGATCAGTTGGTCCGGCCATCACGACGGCGGCGCGGATACGATTTGTTCTTGTCACGGTAAGATATGTCATCAAGCCGCCGCGGCTATGGCCCATCACCCCAATACGGTCCGCATCGACCGACTCTAGTCGATCCAACACATCAATCAGCGAAAGCACATCTCCGACATCTTCGCCTCCAAACCCATCGTGGCCAGGGGCTCCTGCGGTTCCCCGGTATTGGCTCGCCACCACAACAAACCCTTCCGCCGCCAAATCAACAAGTTGCAAAAAATCTAGATTAGGGGCGAGCATGCCGAATGTACCGTATCCGCCGCGATTGTAGATAATGGCCGGATGCGGACCAGGAGCGTTTGGTTCAAAAAGAAAACCGGCCACTGGCAGCCCGCCGCTATCGTATGTTATTTCCCGGATTCTCACGCGGGCCAAAGCATCGTTGTTGAGCAAAGGCAGCGTCTCGAGAACGTCGGCTCCAATCGACAGCGACACCTCCGTCGAAGTCAGGAGCGCTTGGGGCGCGTTTTGCTCGGTACCCTGCTGCGCAGACGCTGCTGTCGCCGAGGCTATCATAACAGACACGACAGAGCTGCGGCATACGGACCAAAGAGTTCGCCGATGTTTACGGTTGGTTGTTTCATATTGTTGCGTCAATGCTTTGCCAGATTTGATCAGTTCCGAATATCTCAATGGAAGTCCTACGGCCTGTAGTGAGTACAGAGTCAAGGGATTCTCTTCGGGGGCCGGTTTGCGCAGTGTATATACGGTCGCGCTGATCAAGCCCTTACCCTTATTTTCAAATGCGAGCTGCTTCATAAGATGCAAAGATGAGCACTTCGCTGCCCATTCAATTTGTCAAGACAGCGCGTACATGTAATGTCAGGTAAGGACGGATTTGTCCCGCAACGTGTAAGTTGCCATTACCGGCATCGCCGTACGCCTCTTGAGTGACCGGTTCTTCTGCTGCTTGGCAGCATCAAGTTTTTGGCAACTGCAGCATTTTTTTGCTTCAGGCGAGCGCAGCGAGAAGTTCGAATTCACAACTTGGGCTCTTTTTCCTGTTTCGCTGCATTGTGCGCGAAGGTCCGGTTTTCAATTTTGGGTGAGTTAATCACGCCCTTGCCGACCACCCCGCCAGGCTAGGCTAGCCTCTTTGCCCTATAGACCAAATG
>Ga0209345_10006600_pt1 | contig 10477 bp, 8 predicted proteins | sample Cruoilmetagenom7_FD_187294 | JGI IMG/M metagenome (GOLD analysis project Ga0209345, IMG submission 187294) | Oil polluted marine microbial communities from Coal Oil Point, Santa Barbara, California, USA - Sample 7 (SPAdes) (version 2) | ecosystem: Environmental > Aquatic > Marine > Oil seeps ... | reverse complement strand
AAAACAGACCATCGAACAAAGGCGCTTGCTACACCGCAAGCTCGCCGCCTAACATAAACCAAACAGATGAGACCAACGCTCAGTTAAATCTCACTGCCCAAAGTGACAAATGTTCTGACGATGGACAGATCACAAATGGTCGGGCCTCAGAACCTTCGCGCCCGATAACAGCCCGGTGGCCGGATACGCGCCCGATGCGCCGGGCTTTTTCTTGCTTGCGGGACAAGGCTGGTTCGGGCTTCAGACATCCCCGGGCATGGCCATGGCGGCAGAGGTGATGCTGCTGAAGCTTGATTGGCCAGAGGCACTCACCGCGCTGGATGTGCGGCCAGAAATGCTCGGGCCGGAGAGGCTCTTCGCCTAGTCCATGCTGTCTGCGACATCGGCGTAAGTGTATAGTTCTCCATTGGAGACAAACACCATGTGCCGGTCTGGCAGATTTTCCATGGCAGAGCCGAAACTCTGCCTCAGGATCGACGGATAGATGTTGATCGGACTCGCCGGCATATTGCCGCGCGCACCATCAGCATGGCGAACCGCGAACAGAATGCCGAATTTTTCCCGTAATGCAGGCCGTTCCAGCTCGTCCCAGTCAACCGCAACCGGATCGCGCCCGATAAATCGTTCGTCGCCGACATGCGGTTCAGGCCATGGGCCTTCATCGGCCTGCAGGATGATCGTTGCGGGACGCGGCCCCGCCAGGATCGCATCGATTGTCGCCAGAAGCTCTGTGTTCGCATATTCCAGCTGGCCAATATAATTATCCCGCCGGGTTGCGGCCTCCGCGTCTTCCAGTGAGCGGCAGCTGCCATCACTATTGATCACATAAGGTGGGTGCGGCAGCAGGAAATGCGCGAACACATATTTGCGGTCATCGCGCCTGGCCAGATCCTGCAAGGCCTGAAACTTATAGTCCTCGCGCAGGCACTGGTCATGCCGTGCATCCCCATAAGGAAGATCGGCCAACTCCAACACTCGGCCCGGAACGGATTGCTCTACAAGCAGACGGGTGAGTTCGGGCATGTCGCGCAGATTGATATTCTCATCCGCGCCGGGATTGCCCCGGGACGGGTTCCACCATGTACCGGCAAAGACAGTGGTATATCCCGCCTCGTTGAAAAACTCGATCGCCCGATTGTCACGCATGGCCCGGTAAATCGGAACCCAGTCGCCGCCCATCAGATCATCGCTTTCAGCAAGCGGTTCGAGATAGGCCGCGTTCATGGTCGAGGCCAAAGAATGGCCGGTACGCTGAAAATTCGAGAAAGCGTTATCGTCGATCGTGAATCCGCGTTCGCGCAATGCATCAAGAAACGGCCGATTATCATAGCCATAAACCTGTGCCAGAGTTTCGCGATTGCCATATCGATCCATCACGAAATGCCAGACATCAGGGCTGTCTTCATCGGCACTTGCTTCAAACGCCGGGAATGGTGCCGATACATCCGGCCGGGCACTCTCCAACCGATACTGGTCCGCGCCAGCCTGCCAGACGAAGATCAGGATCAACGGCAGCGCGGCGAGATTGATCATTGCATTGGTACGCTCAAGCGCGCCGTCATGCAGAGGAATGCGGCGCATCAGATCGAGCGTAATCAAGCCGGTAAGACCAAGCGCCCCCGCCTCAATCAGCGGAGATGCCAGCAACCGGGTTAGTGACGGCGCATAGAAGAGATAGCCTCCCAGCACGCCGAGCATCATGCTCGCGCGAACCCAGGATTTAGAAAGAAACCGTAAGCCGATCAGCAGGACAACAAGGATCGCCAACAGCACGAGGCCGGTTGGCAGTGCATCCTCAAAGCCCAGCCGGTCCACATTGCTCCGCCACAATCCGAAAAAGATTATGACGGGAATGACGAACCCGGCGAGCGGCAGCCGTGCAAACCAGCTTTGGGCCAGCTTTTCGAGCATTAGGTGCGGCGATATTGGACGATCAGGCGGCCATCTTCGCCAAGCTTCTTCTGCTCAACGATCTGGGCCCGCGAACCGACATGCTGGAGAAAGGCTTCCTCGGTATAATCCGGGAAGATGTCCTTACGGCTGGCCAGCAATTTGCGAACCATCACATCGTCTTTGTTCGGGAATTCGATCACGCCCTGCGGCGCAAGACCGATCAACCAGTCGACAGCCATATCAAGCGGCACATTGCGGCCAATCGAAATGTGATGGATGACAGCAAGCGCGACCATCGCATCAATCTTGCCGCGATCACCCAGGCTTGCGCGCTCGGAATTGGCCCAACCCTGAGAAGGGCTCGGGTTTGCGGCATCCAGCCAGAGCGGCAGAACAGATTGTTTCGACTGGGAGAAACGCGAATAACAGCGTTCCAGTGCGCCATAATCAAAATCGAATGCGACGACCGATTTTGCACCAGCATCAAGCGCGGTTTGCGTGAAATCGCCGCTATTGCAACCGATGTCGAACATCATGTCCGGTTGCACTGATCCAGCCATCGCCGCGACGAAATCATGCTTCTCAGCACGCTTTTCCGCGTTGTAGCTATTGTCGCCGGCATAGTCCGACCAGACCGAGCGGCCGCCAGGCAGCTGAAGGCCAGAAATGTAGCTTTTCAGCCCTTCAAGCATTGCAACGAGTGACCGTTTAGGAAGCTTATGCACTTTGACGATCTTTTCCTTGGTCTCAGTCTTCAGCGCGTGATTATGCGCTTTGGCCTGAGTGACCACATGGGCAAGCACCGTGAAAGACAGCTTGTCGCGCCAACTGAGAACCGCCGCCAGGTCTTCTGGAGCAATGCCCTCAACCGAACCGCGATACCAGCTGTTGGGAACCACGCCGCGCTTCGCCCAGAGGAGAAGCGGGTTGAGAAATTGCATGCAGAATTGGCGGTGACCGGCCCAGATTTCACCCTCATCATAGGGGACGACAGACAGGTGATCGATAAACACCGGCTCGGTACCGCGAAACTGCACATTGTAAGCGGTGGCATCGCAGAGTGTGAAATTGGCTCGCAATGCTTCCAGATGCAGCTCAAGATGGAGAACCGCCGCCGCTTTCAGCTGCGAAAAAGTCCATTCATACGGATAGGAGATGAACGGGATCAGCGGATGCGACAGCAAATGTGCCGGCTTTGGCTCCATGTTATCGGCAAGGCCCGGCTCAGCGGTTTCCGCTTCGACCAGGAGCCCCTTGGCGATAAGCGCATCAAGCACACCAACTTTTTGCACAGCTTCAAAATTGTCACGGCCCATCTCATAGATAGCGCGCAGCACGCGGCCATCCTGAATGAAAACGCGACCGCTAGGGTCCCTAAAAGAACCCGGGTCCGGATTGATCATCGCTTAGCTTTCGGTATTTTCAGATGCGCCATCGGCCGTCTTCCGGCCGAAGAACGTACGAACCTTGTGCATGAACAGTTTCGCATACAGCAAACCGCCAGCAACAGCGCCGATAACAGCTTGAATGATGATGCTGCCCGTTGCCGGATCGAGATATGCAAAAGCTGGCGCTGCGCCGAAAATTGTCAGCACTGCAAAAGCAGCGATATGTCGTTCAGAAATACCCATTAAACCCTCCATCAGTGTTCCACCGACGAGAGTTGAAGGAATATCGTTAAGAAATGGATAAAATGGGGAGGAAAAGCCGCAGCAACCCTCTCTTTCCATCCTTAACCTATTTCAGAAGCACAAGTTCCTCAGCCATCGTCGGGTGAAGCGCGACGACATCGTCAAAATCGTCTTTGGTAAGGCCTGCTTTCACCGCTACAGCCGCAACCTGCAGTATTTCAGCGGACTCTGGGCCGATCATGTGAAGGCCGACCACTTTGCCTGTGTCTCCGTCGCAGACCATCTTGTAGAGCGCACGTTCATCGCGATCGGCGAGGACATTCTTCATCGCCCGGAAGTCCGACGTGTAAATCTTGACGGTGCCGAGTGCATCGCGCGCTTCGCTCTCCGTCATCCCGACGGAGGCCAGCGGCGGGTGGCTGAACACGGCGGAGGGGATGTAGCGATAGTCAACTGTCTTCGGGTTATCGTTGAAGACCGTTTCGGCGAACGCCTGCCCCTCACGGATCGCAACTGGCGTCAGCTGCACCCGGTTGGTGACATCGCCAACCGCATAAATGCTGTCGACATTCGATTTGCTATAATCATCAACCTTGATGGCGCCCTTGTCGTCCATCTCGACCCCGGCATTGTCCAGACCGAGACCATCGGTGTTCGGGACGCGGCCCGTCGCGATCATCACAACATCAACGTCGAGCGGCGAATGATTACTCATCTCGACATGCAGTGATCCGTCTTCATTCTTTTCGATTTTCTCGAACTGAGCGTTGAAGCGGAAATCGATGCCCTTGCGCATGGATATCTCGAGCAACCGATCCCGGATTGACTGATCATATTGCCGCAGGATCGCGTCCGAGCGATTGATAAGCGTCACTTCGCAGGAGAATTCGTTGAAGATGCCGGCAAACTCGTTGGCGATATAACCAGCACCAGCGATCAGCACGCGCTTAGGCAGGGTTTCCAGATGGAAGACCTCGTTTGAACTGATCGTGTGCTCGACACCTGGAAAATCAGGCTTGAACGGCCAGGCACCTGTGGCGACAAGAATTTTGCCCGCAGTAACGGTTTTCCCAGATGCCAGCGTAACGGAATTTGGTCCGGCGACAGTCGCGCGCTCGTGAATGATCTCGACATCATGGCTTTCGAGCGTGTTGATATAAATGCCGTTCAACCGGTCAACCTCGGCAAGGACATTGTCACGCAGGGTTGGCCAATCGAACTCCGGTTCGCCCGGCACCTTCCAGCCGAACCGGCGCGCATCATGGATATCCTCAGCAAAATGAGAGCCATAGACGAGGAGTTTTTTGGGTACGCAGCCGCGAATGACACATGTGCCGCCGACCTTATGCTCTTCGGCAATCGCCACCTTCGCGCCAAATGCCGCTGATACGCGCGCGGCACGGACGCCGCCTGAACCGGCACCAATTACGAAAAGGTCATAGTCAAATTCGGCCATCGGGATTTCCTGTCATTGTTCAGTGTCTGCCTGCAGTTCGAACTGGGGAAGCAAAGGGTTACGCGCAAGCGGAGTTTTAGCGATCAGTGTGATCGTCTTTTCGCCAGATACTCATAAGGCCCGTTCAATCAGCGCTTTGGTAGACGCATCCAATTCCAGCGCGCCTTCATCTTCGGCAATCGCCCGCGCGATATCCTTGCCCAGCTCAACCCCGAATTGATCGAACGGGTTGATGCCGAGCAGCGCCGCATTGACGAAGGTGCGATGCTCATAAAAGGCGAGAAGCGCTCCGAGGCTTGCGGGATCGAGACGTTCAAGCAGGATCGTGCTCGACGGCCTGTCTCCCGGAAAGTGTCTGGCCGGATCATCGGACGTGCGCCCTGTCATCAGCGCAGAACTTTGCGCGAAACAGTTGACCAGCAATTGCTCGTGATGCGCGGGATCGCGGTGATCATGCGCCTCGGCAACAGCCACAAATTCAGCGGGGGAAAGATGGGTGCCCTGATGCAACAGCTGAAACACGGCGTGCTGCGCATCGGTGCCCACGCCGCCCCAAACAATCGGTGAAGAAGCGCGGTTCAGGGCTTTCCCGTCCGCCGTCGCCGCCTTGCCGTTCGATTCCATTTCGAGCTGCTGTAGAAAGGACGGGAGCAGCCGCAGCCGCTCATCATAAGCAAATACCGCCCGCGTCTCTGCATGCCGCGCCTGCGCATAATAAAGGTCCGCGAAAGCCGCGAGGACAGGCGCATTCCCGCCCCACTCGGTGAGCCGGAAGTGGCGGTCCATCGCGGCTGCGCCCTCCAGAAGTTGCTCGAACGCCTCCCAGCCCAAGGCCAGCGCAATGGGAAAGCCGATCGATGACCAAAGCGAATAACGGCCGCCCACGGTATCCGGGAACGGCAGCACCCGTGTCTGGTCTATCCCGAATTCGACCGCCATATCCGGCTCGGCGGTCAGAGCGACCATCTGACCAAACGGATCGACGATCCCGGCATTGCGCAACCATTGCAGCGCGCTTTGCGCGTTGAGCATGGTTTCAGCCGTCGTGAAGCTCTTCGACGCAATGACAACCAATGTATATTCTGGATCGAACAGCGTGAACGGCCCTTCCAGTGCAGCGCCATCGACATTGGAAACAACCGCGACGTCATAGGCCGGGTCTTCCCGTCCCAATGCATCGATCACGAAATCCGGGCCAAGCGCCGATCCGCCGATGCCCAGATGGAGGATATGGCGAATTTCACCGAGCGCGCCCGCTTCTATCGCGTCGATCAGCGCGCGCATCCGCATATGCAGCGCATTGGCAAGGGCAACGCTTTCCGGCGCGCCCTGCCCACGCTGGGCTGTATGCTCGGCCGCCCGCCCTTCACTGACATTGACCGGCTCTCCGGCAAACAACGCGTCGCGCTTGCCCGCCAAGCCCTGTGCATCGGCAAGACCTTCAAAAGCCCCAACCAGCGCCGCATCGAGATGCGTCTTGGAAAAATCGAAATAGAGGCCCGCTTCTTCGATGGTCAGTTTTGCAAGGCGATCTGGGTCGGCTTCAAAAAGTGCGGTCAGGCGTTGCGGCTCTACGCCAGTAATCGCCTGCCAAGATTGTTCGCTATCAGACATGCCGCCCTTCTGACGTGCAGATAGCATTGCGGCAAGCGCCTTGGCTTACATATCCTGCAGAGGAAGTGAGAGGCGTGCCCTCAGCCCTCCGCTCGCCAGGTTTTCGAGCGTCAGCACACCGCCATGTTCGTGAACGATAGCACGAGCAAGCGCCAAGCCGAGGCCCGAACCGCCTTGTTCACGATTGCGCGACCCTTCGAGCCGAGCAAAGGGTTCGAATACCGTTTCGAGCGCCGCCGCATCGATACCCGGCCCATTATCGTCAATCTCTATCAGTGCCCGGTCTCCATCCTGCCTGACACGAACCGTCGCCGCCTCGCCATAGCGCACCGCATTGTCGATCAGATTGCGAATAGCCCGCTTGAGCAGATTGGACCGCCCGTTGACAACCAGCCGCTCACCATCCTCCAATGACACATCCGCGCCGACATCGCGGAAATCCTCGATCGCGCTATCGACCAACGCAGTCAGGTCCAGCATCTCGGATTGCGCATTGGGTCGTCCCAACCTCGCAAGCGAAAGGATATCATCAAGCGTTTCGGTCATGTCGGTGATCGTCTCGACCATCCGCATCCGCTCGCTCTCATCGGGGACATTTTCGGCATGGATGCGCAGCGCAGCGAGCGGTGTACGCAGATCATGCCCGATCGCGCCCAGCATATAGTCCTTCTCGCCCAGCATCCCGGCAATCCGGACCCGCATCGCATTGAACGCTTCGATCAGGCTCGCGACATCGCGCGGACCCTCTACCGCAACGGGAGCATCGTCATCACTATCGGTGAATTCCCTGACAGCGCCGGTCAGTGAACGCAGCGGGCGTGAAACCCGTCGCACAAACAGGAACAGAGCCAGCATCAAGACGCCGTATAGGATAACAGTTTGCGCGATGATCGAGACAAGCGCTCCGATGCCGCCCGGCCGGATTCGCATCCAGCTGTTGAGCCACCGGCCATCTTCCAGCTGTACGGAAACGCGCATAACCCGCAATGGGTGGCGATCGTTCGTGCGCCGATCATTTATGTGCCGGTCAAAACGGCGCGGCATTCTCATTCTCGATATATCGACTCGACCGACTTCAACAGCTTGCGCCGAAAAACCTGCCGTTTCCAACATACTTGCAAGCCTTTGCTCAAGTTCAACAACATGTATGAGATCATCGGCGCGGACTGCACTTTCCGGACCGACGCTCATTATTCCGCGGTCACCACGACGACCCTCTGGACCGCGGCCGCGACCACGGCGTGAACGAAGCGGTTCTCCTGCCTCAAGCCGTTCAGTCGTCGAGATAATCCGCGCGACAACAGGGCCAGCAGCTTCGCTAAAACGCAGCCGTTCACCAGCTCTGACGAGCATCGCAAAATTGATCGCCTGCGCAACGAACAGCGCCAGCGCGACGAGCAGCATCAGTTGCCCGAACAGGCTTTTGGGCCAGAGTCTAATCATAATCTGGTAACATCAATCGCGAGAGTATAGCCGCCGCCCCATACGGTCTTGATCAATTCGGGTGACTTGGGATCAATCTCAACTTTCCGGCGTAAGCGGCTGATCTGATTATCGATAGCCCGGTCAAAGGCCGCTGCTTCCCGGCCTTGTGTGAGGTCCAGCAACTGATCCCGGCTAAGCACTTGCTGCGGGTGAGTCACGAGCGCCAGCAGCAATTCATATTCGCCGGTCGACAAAGCGACTGAAACGCCATCACGGTCAACAAGCGTCCGCTCTCCGGCCTTTAGAACCCAGTCTCCAAAACCATAGCTTTGCTGATCGGGTGCGCGTTGATGCGTGCCGCTTGCTCCGGCCCGGCGAAGGATCACCTTGATCCGGGCGAGCAGCTCACGCGGTGAAAAGGGTTTTACGACATAATCGTCTGCACCCATTTCAAGGCCGATGATCCGCTCGGTTTCTTCCGACTTTGCAGTCAGCAGGATCACGGGGATCTCGCTTGTCGCGCGGATATGGCGCGTCAGGCTGAGCCCATCTTCGCCTGGCATCATGATATCGCAAATCACGCAATCGATCGCGTAACCCGCAAGCTGTTGCCGCGCCGCGTCGGCATCCGCCGCCTTTGTCACCCGATAGCCATTCTTACCCAAAAATGCGGCAAGTGGATCACGGATACTGCGCTCATCTTCGACGAGCAGGAGGTGGGGTTGGTTGGTCATGAAGATTGCATAGCGCGGCTAGTCCTTTGAAGCGATATGGCGGGCAACCGGCCAGGGAAGGCACCGGTTACCCGCCAAACGCCGCGCGCTCCGATTCAAGAGGGGCTAGAGCGCGCAGCAATATCGACAGCGTGGCTTATTCGCCGCGACGTTCCGCGCGATGGGCAGCGCGGGCGGCCCGACGCTCGTCGCGCGTCACCGTGCCATCGCTGTTCGCATCGGCGCCATTGAAGCGCTCAACCGCGCGAACCGCGAATTCGTCACGCGTAATCCGACCATCGCCATTGGCGTCCGGATTGGGGCGATTGGCCCGGCGCTCTGCGCGATTGGCCTGACGTTCAGCACGGCGTTCGGTGCGGCGGGCCTGACGCTGTTCGCGCATCGCCGTCCGTTCTGCTTCGTCAATCTGTCCATCGCTATTGGCATCAGCGCGGTCGAAACGGGCCAGTGCCGGAGCGATTGCTTCATCGCGCGTCAAAATGCCATCGCTATTGCTATCCATGCGCGCCATCCGGTCACCATGGCCACCGCGACCTTCGCCGCCATGCCCGCGGCGGCCTTCGCCACCATGCCCGCGGCGGCCTTCGCTGCCATGCCGGCCGCGACGTTCACCGCGATGTCCGCGACGTTGACTGTGCATCGCTGTCTGCTCGCTGGCATCGATTGCGCCATCGCTATTGGCATCCGCACGCGCAAAACGCTCATCAATCGAGGTGTTGAGCTCGGCGCGGGTCAAGTTGCCGTCGCCATCCGCATCCGCGCGCATGCCACCGGGTTGGGCAATTGCCGCACCAGCAGCGAGTATCGCTACAGCGCTCGAAGCGATGATAATTTTCTGTTTGATCTTCTTCATGGGGATTTTCCTTACTCTAAACGGTCTAATCCGGCGGACGTTTCGTCCACCACGGCATCAGTAATAGGCGATGATTGTCGCAGACCTTTGTCGGATCACCGGAAAAGTGTCGCAAATTGTCGCAAGATTGCCTTTCACTGGGGTTGACCGCAGCCCATGCCTCGTCGACATCGCCCGCGATGCTCAGGGAATTGGACGAAAAGACCGGCGACGGATCGCCGCAGCCCGCGCCGGGCATGCCCCCACGGCGAACGGCGTTTGGCTGGCTGAAGTTCGTTCTCTCGCTGGCGATCCTTGCGGTTCTGCTCCGCAGCCTCGTGATCGCGCCGTTCAATATACCATCACATTCGATGACGCCGACGATGCTCGTCGGGGATTATCTGTTCGTCGCAAAATGGCCCTATGGCTATTCGCGCTACAGTTTCCCCTTCGCGCCCGGGTTCATCGAAGGCCGGATCGGCAATGGCCGGCCAGACCGCGGAGATATTGTGGTCTTCCGTTCGCCCGCCGAGCTTTCAAGCACCTATGTAAAGCGCGTTATCGGCCTGCCGGGTGACCGGGTTCAAATGATCGCCGGAGAACTGCACCTTAATGGTGAAGTGATCGCGCGCGAGGCGGTCTCCGATTTTTCCGAGCCAGTGGAGGATGCGGCAGGGTGCGCGACCGAGCCCGGCAGCAATAGCAGGCTGGAAAGCGCCGACGATGGTTCACTCATCTGCTACACGCCGCGCTATCGGGAGACGCTGCCCAATGAGCACAGCTATCTGGTCCTCGATGCCGGTGACAGTACTGCCGATACAACGCAGGAATACATCGTCCCTGAAGGCCATTATTTCCTGATGGGCGATGATCGTGATCGGAGCGCGGATAA
>Ga0209345_10006599_pt1 | contig 10477 bp, 13 predicted proteins | sample Cruoilmetagenom7_FD_187294 | JGI IMG/M metagenome (GOLD analysis project Ga0209345, IMG submission 187294) | Oil polluted marine microbial communities from Coal Oil Point, Santa Barbara, California, USA - Sample 7 (SPAdes) (version 2) | ecosystem: Environmental > Aquatic > Marine > Oil seeps ... | reverse complement strand
TGGAAACTCTAAAAAAAAGGATCAGACTGCCCAGAAGATAATTGATGCCCTTAAAGAGTCAAGTGGCCTTCTTACCCAAGTAGCCAAGAAGGCTGGGGTGAGTTATACAACTGTATGGCGATATACTCAGGAGTATCCTTCGGTGGCTGAGGCTGTTCGGGAGGCTAAGGAAGCGCTTCTTGACTTCACCGAGGGGAAGCTCTATGAGCAGATCAAGAGCGGCAACCTAACTGCCATTATTTTCTATCTAAAGACACAGGGCAAAGGCCGGGGTTATATTGAGAGACACGAGTATACTGGTGAAGAAGGGCAGCCAATCAAGGTAATATATGAGCGTGCAAACGATAGAGAGCCCGACAACAAAACGGGTTAAAGTAACCCGGGTATATGACAGTCTTAATCAGGTGGCTATGCCTGTTGTGGTATGTATGGGGGGTGCGGGTAGCTCGAAGTCATATAGCTTGGCTCAGTTTATGATTTGGAAACTGGTGAATGAGAAGGATAAAGTAATAGGCATAGGGCGCAAGACCTTTCCCTCTCTCCGAATGACGGCCTATAAGCTCATAGTAGATTTACTGAAGGATTATGGGATGTACTCCCGATGCGACCACAGTAAGACCGAGAATTATATTGACTACCGGGGCAATCGGATACAGTTCTTCTCGCTGGATGACCCTGAGAAGCTAAAGAGTTTCAATGCCAATATCATCTGGCTAGAGGAAGCCAACGAGTTTACATGGGAAGACTATACCATCATCAAGCTGCGTCTCAATCGCAATCCTGGGCAAGATAGGAATCAGATATACCTTAGCTTCAACCCGGTGGATAGCTGGATATTCGACAAGCTGGAGAACAACCCAGAGGTAGAATGGATACACTCAACCTACAGGGACAATCCGTTTCTCTCTTCAGCCTATACCGCTCTACTGGAGGGGCTGAAGGATCAGGACCTTAATTACTACAACATTTATGCCTTGGGACAGCGGGGCACTCTTGAAAACATCATATACCCATACTGGACATTAGTCGAAGAGATGCCCCGTGAGTTCCACAAAGAGGGGTATGGCTTGGACTTTGGGTATGAAAACCCCTCGGTCTGCATTCATGTCGGGGTACTGGGGGATGGGCTCTACCTTGACGAGATGCTTTATCAGACCCATCTCACCAATACTGAGTTGATAGACATAATCAAAACCCTTCGGCGGTTGGACATTTACGCTGACAGCTCGGAGCCCCAGAGGATAGAGGAGATGAGCAGGGCTGGGCTGAACTGCTATCCGGCGATGAAGGATGTCAAACTGGGCATTGACACAGTGAAACGGCATAACATATACATAACCAAGCGGTCTGCCAATTTGATTAAGGAAATCAGGACTTATCAGAGGAAGAAGGACAAGGGGGGGCGGATATTGGAGGAGCCAGTGAAGTTCAACGACCATTGCCTTGATGCCTCCCGCTACGGCACGGCGGGGTTGGTTGGGTTAAAGCCCTTGGTGCCGCAGGGGGCGGTGGTCATTTATGATTCTATGAAACTTGTTGAGGATATGGACCTATGATTGACGAAGAGTTCAGGGAAATCCTGAAAGAAGCTACCACTAGCATTGAGCGGGAACTTGAGCTAGAGGACGAGGGCTGGATTCGTCTTGGGGGAACCTCTGGCGAGGCTCTATCTGACACACAGAGGATTACGGCGGTCAAGAAGAGCAGGATATATTACACCCATGACCCCCTGGCGAAACAGGCAATACGGTTGTGGACTGATTATACCTTTGGAACAGGCATGAGCTTCAAGGCCAAGGATGAAAATACACAAAGAGTCCTTGAGGGATTATGGTACAGTAGAAACAATCAGTCCGTCCTGTCTGCGAGGGGGCAGAGAAGGTCTAGTGACAAGCTCTTGGTGGATGGAGAAGTATTCTTCGCCATCTTCTTAGGGCCTAGCGGACAAGCGAATATTCGCAGGATTGACCCTCTGGAGATAACTGAGATAATCACCGACCCTGATGACATTGAGAAAACGATGCTTTACAAGCGGGACTGGTTTACTCAGCAGGGGCAGCAGAGGACCACATACTATCGCAGTTGGCTAAACAAGGAAGATAAGCCCGGTATTGACGCTCAGGGTTCATGGCAAAAGGCCAATGATGATGCCCTTGTTTACCATATGGCCTATAACACTATCAGTCAGCGTGGTAATCCTCTTCTCCTCCCCGCTCTGGATTGGATAAAACAGTATAGGAGATTCTTGGCATCGAGGGTTGCGGTGATGCTGGCCCTTGCTCGATTTGCCTGGAAGGTGAAGGTGCAGGGCGGGCAGTCGGCGGTAACATCGGCGAAGGCTGTTTATAATGATGAGCGCCCCGAGGCGGGTTCAATGGCGATTGAGAATATGGGCGCTGACCTCCAGCCGATAAAAACCGATAGTGGAGCCCGCAACGCCTATGATGATGGCAGGATGCTCCGACTCCAAGTTTCGGCTGCGGTGGGTATACCGGAGCAGTATTTCGGTGATATAAGCATTGGCAACCTTGCTACTGCCAAGACAGTCGAGCTCCCGATGATGAAGATGTTCCAATCGTATCAGGGGGTATGGAGCGATGTTTACCAGGATATAGATGAACTGGTCCTGGAGCACAATGGCATCTCCCCCGAGAAGTGGTATATTGACAGGGACTTCCCCGCCATCGCCCCTGAGGATGCTTTTACGATGGCGCAATCGCTGAGTCTGATGATTACCGCTTTCCCCGAGCTCGCCTACTCACCTGATGTCATGCAGCAGGCTCTTATTTCGATGGGGATCAACAATCCTGGCGAGGTTATAGATGCTCTCCAGCAGGAAGCAAAGGGTAATCCCAATATCAAGTTGGCGAAGGTATTGAGGGAATTCAGGAGGTCTATTGATGGCGGAACAGGCGAAGTACATAACCTGTAGTGATTGTGGGGGGAGAGGCTATCTGGAGGAGATGGGTGGTTTAGTTCAGCGAAGGTGCCGAACTTGCGGGGGCCTGAGATTCTTAAAGGTGGAGGAGCCGATTGAAGGAATTGGACGAACTGATACAGATACTGGAGAGCGAGATACCGGCGAGCCCGAGAAACAAGAGAAACGAAAGGTTGGCCGCCCAGCTCGAAAGTGATTTGCGGAAGTATTTCAGGCAGATGGAGAACATGGTGCCACTTGATAGACTCCAGGGTATTTACTATAAGCATGTGGAGTAAGAATGAGTCTGGAAAAGGAAATTGGCGAGACCCTAGAGCCGATAGTACGGATATTAACGGCTAACCTGGATACCACACTCAGGGGGCACTTGACCCAATTATACATACAGGGTGACCGGGAAATGGTTGAATGGGGTACTACTAAGGGGGGAATCCCTATAGCTTATGAGGGGCCTCCCATGGAGCAGGCTATTAAATACGCCCAGACCCGGGGGGCTCAAATGGTAACTGGAATCAACGAGGAGACTCAGGCAAGGTTGGCCCAAGTGGTGAGTGAGGCGATAGAGAATAAGCGGGGGGTGGATGGGTTGGCCAGGGACATTCGGAGAGAGTTTAGCGACATGACTCGCCATCGGTCCCAGATGATAGCGAGGACTGAGAGTTGCGATGCTTTGGAGCAGGCATTCATGGACAGGGCGAAGATGATGGATATTGACGGCAAGGAGTGGGTTACCTTCGACCCCTGCCCGATATGTGAGGCCAATAGCGCTGAGGGGATAGTGCCCATAGACCACGTATTTTCAAGCGGGGATGTAAGGCCACCTGCGCATCCAAATTGTCGGTGCGCTCTGGCCCCAGCAAGGTTGCCAAGATAAAGGGAGGTTCTTATGGAGTCTATTGATGCAGATGATGCACCTGGTCGTAGATGGAAAGGCGACCAATCTGGGGTTGCTTCTCAGCGAGGAGGAGATGCGGGGCTACCTGTGGGATTTAGCGGAGACAATCGAGATGCGGATTATGGGGAACCCACAGAGTGTGAGCGTGGAGGATAAGGGATTGGAGAATGGCGTTACTGTTATAGCTATCATCGAAACATCCCATATTGCGATACACACATGGCCGGAGCAGGACGATTTCAATGTCAATGTCGACATCTTCTCCTGTAAGGAGTTCGATGCTCATGCGGCCCTAGAGAGCCTGGATAGGAAGATGGGGTTGGAGCGATATAGTTGCAAGATTTTGAATAGACCATTAGGAGGCGACAATGCCATACACAGTTGAGAACCCGCCAGAGGCGCTTGAGGGGCTTCCAAAGCATTTAGTTGAAATATGGGTTGCTGCCTTTAACAGTGCCTTCAAACAGTACAAAGGTGATGAAGGGAAATCAGCAGGGACGGCCTGGGCAGCGGTTAAAAGCAAGTTCCACAAGAATGAGAAGGGAGACTGGGTTGCCAAGGAGGCCATCCATCCACATGGGGAGCATGTTTGCTATTGTCCTTCTTGTAATAAAGAGGTGACTGTTGGGGGAAATATCAAATGCAACACCCAATTGTGTCCTGATTGCGATACACAGATGCGGGCAAAGGATACTGGGGAACGGAGGGAATCAGTGAAACAAATCAAGGACTTGCAGTCCAGCTACTCGGAAATCATCCAGGAACTCGGCAAGCGCAATGCTGCTGTGGATGCTTCGAGGGTTCGCAAGATAGTGGAATTATGTAATGAGTTGCTATCAAAGGAGGATGCGGAGGAGAGTGTGGTAGAGGAGGCGCTGGTGGAAGCCAGTTCTGTCTTGTCCTGGCTAAAGGAGCAGGAAGCCGTGAAGACCGAGGATGGAGTTCAGTTCCCAGCCGGAGCCTTTGCCTATACGCCTGATGCGGAGAACCCCTCGGAATGGAAGTTAAGGCTATGGGAGGATTCGCAGAAACGGGCCACCCGAAAGCAGCTAGGCATAGTATCCGCAGCCTTGAGCCCTGGCGGGTTCAGGGGGCAGAAGGCCGAGATACCCTTGATTGATTTACCCGAGGCCAAGCGCAAGGTGAGGGTTGCATATCGGAGCCTTGGCGTAGAAGATGAGGATATTCCCCGCTGGGTCAAGGAGGTTGAAAGCAGGACCCTGCTTACTGATTACATTCCCTTGACGGAAGCGAAGATTGGGAGCAAGGGCAAGGCAGTGGTTACTGTGATTAAGCCAGGGTTTAACTCATCTAAAGAGCGATATTATCCGACTGAAACATTGGCGAGGGATTACGGGGTGTTTGAGGGCTTGAAGATGTACGCCGACCACCCTACGGATAAGGAGGAAACCGAGCGCCCCGAGAGGTCGATAAGGGATTGGGTTGCCACATTGCAGAATGTTCGACCTGACAAGGATGGAGCGATAATTGGTGAAGCGGTTGTTGTGGAACCTTGGATGCAGGAGAAGCTTGCTACACTGAGAGATAATGACATACTCAACAATATGGGTATATCTATCAATGCGGTGGGCAATGCTTCACAGGCTGAAATAGAGGGTATCAAGACCAGTTTCATCGAGCAGATCGTGAAGGCTAGGTCGGTTGACTTCGTCACTGAGGCTGGAGCTGGAGGCGATGTACAGCTATATGAGGCGAGTAATCCCGATTTGGATGTGGACTTGATAGGGCTGGACATTCTCAAGGAGCGGAGGCCCGATCTTGTCAAGCAGATAGAATCCGCCATCAAGGTGGAAATAACCAAGGAGGTCAAGAAGGGCATGGAAATAGAAGAGAAAGTTAAAGAGTTGGAGGGGCAAATCGAAGCCCTGACTACAGAGCGAGATGGGCTTAAGACCAAGATTGATGAGGCTGAGAAGGCCAGGGTGGTCGCAGAGACCAAGTCCCGTGTGGATGAGGCCGTAAGTAAGAGCGACCTTCCCGCACCGGCGAAGGCTCATCTTTTGGCGAAATTCGATGGTGCTCAGAGTGACGAAGGTCTTGATGAGGCTATAAAGGCCGAGCAGGATTATATTGCTGCCCTGAGCGAAGCGGGTAAGGTAAGGGGCCTGGGGGACTCGAAGCCAGCACCAGAAGAGGGCAAGAAAGACCTCCGAGAGTCATTCAAGATACTGAACCCAGAATGGACGGACGAGCAACTGGATATTGCTGTTAGTGGGAGGTAGCTATGGCAGGACCGTGGCCGGAGCAAGAAGCAGAAGTAGCCACAAACTATTATTACGACCCCAATAGGGGAGCAGGGGAGGAGGTATCCTCTACTTTTGAAGGTAGGCACATTTATGTACAGGAAGTAATTTTGGTTCACGCTGACCCTGGAGATGGGCTGGTAGACAAAGGCCAACCGGTAGCTTTCTTCGAGGGTGTAGGCATAGCACTGAAATCCGCATCTTCAACATCTGAAAACGTGCCTATTGACACCGAAGGTATCTGGAGAGTTTCTGTAACTGCTGCTGCCCCGATCGTAGTAGGCCAGTCTCTTTTTATAAATGCGACCGGCGTGGTTACTGACGACCCTACCGATGCTATGGCTGTATTCGGCTACTCTCTTCAGACAATCGCTGAAGCTGGGACCGAGGTCATAGCAGTAAAAGTTCACTGGATGGCTTTGAACTGGCTCTGGCTAATATGGTGGATGCTAAACCAAATGCCGTTTTAGACGGCAACAACAAATAATCAGGAGGTAAAATAAAATGCCATACGGAGTTTATGTAGCAGGAACTGCGGGGGATGAAGTATCCTCCACCTATGAAGGTAGGCACTTGACCTTCAGCGAAAGTCAACTTACGCACCCTGACAATAGTGGTGAAGAAGTAGCGGACTTGGTGAACAAGGGAGACCCTGTTTTAGTCGGGGATATTGTGGGTGTGGCTCTCAAAAGTGGTGTCACTGCCAATACTGAGTTGATTTCCATTGATACCGAGGGTATCTGGCAGTTGTCAGTAGTCGCAGAGGATGAGGATGGCGATGTGGCCGTGGCCGTGGGTGATGTAATCTACATCAACAAGAGTGACGCTATTTTGAGCAAGATCGCCAACAAGAACACACACCAGAGATTCGGTTATGCACTCTACCCCATCAATAGCGGGGTAACTGACGTAATCCCAGTAAAGGTTCACTGGAACCCCGATGATGCCTTGGAGAAGGTTGGCACGCACGCTGTCCCCGAAGAAAGCGCTCATGCGGATAAAATCTTCAGGGAATACCGCTACCGCTCCTCAAGCACAACGGGGGACATCCGAGGTCAGTATATAGAGCTACTGATGGCCGGTGCTGGGCAGCAAGGTGAAGCAATGCGCAACAGGGCTTATATCGAAGCTGCTGTAGCAGTCGCTCATGGTTGCCATGACGGGATTGAGTTCGCTGCCGATGGTTCTATTACAGGGCTGGGTGTCGGGCATAGAGCAACGTATATGGGTAAAAATGCGGCTGCGGGTGGCACTATTGCCGGTGGAATGTCCGAGCTATACGCAGCAGGGGCAGCGACCAATTTTGCCGGGGCTACAATGCACTCTATCCATCGGTTTGTTGTAGACGGCAATGAGACTGGTCAGGCGACAGCTCAGAATGCCTTTGAGTTTGCCAACATTCCGTCAGGGACAGATGCAACAGACATGCTAAAGACTGATATGCACACAGCGACACCTACTGATGGCTTGAGGATCATAATAAATGATGCTGTTTACCATATTTGTCTTGTGAGTGCCTAGAGTTTAAGGAGCGTTATGGACTTTAATGCTGAGGTAGAAAAGAGGAAACAGCAGTATATCAGGCAGATAGGACAGCTAGCCTATGAGCGCTGTGGTCTTAGCAAGCAGGTAGAGTCATGTCAAAAGCGTATTGCGGAGATAGACGAACTTGTGGCAGAGCGAGAGTGTAGGCTAGAAGAATGCGACCAATCCCAAAGAGATTTTGGTTCCTATTTGGCTGTTAAGGAAAGCGCTATAACGCTTGCCCAGTTAGAGAACGCTATAGCACCCGGGGCTGATTTAGAAACCCCCGAACCTGAAAAATAAACATAGGAGGATACTGTAATGGAGTTGATGAAACTGATGGAGGATTGGAAGGGCTTCGTTGCCCTTAGCGATATGGATAGGGGCGAAGGGTATGAGCAGAAGTTAAAGGAGGCAATTGATCTGCTCAGTAATGCCCGTGGTTTTCCAGCTCACAAACACGAATACCTAATCAGGGAAGCCCTGACCACGAGTGACTTTCCGTTACTGTTCGGCGATGTGCTGGATAGGCAGGTTTTAGCATCCTATAAAGCCGTTGCCCCAGTATGGAAGGCTTTCGTCAAGACGAGCACGAATCGTGATTTCAAGGTGTCAAAACGCTTTGCTGTCACGGGCGGTGACCAGTATTTGGCGGAAGTGACAGAAAAGGGTGAGTATCTTGCCAGCGAACGGGAAGAGGCGGAGTACGAACTGTCACTCAAGAAGTATGGAAGGCAATTCGATATTTCTTGGGAGTCGTTGATTAACGATGACCTGGGCGCTCTCAAGGATACGCCAGAACGCTTTGCCCGGGCTGCGGTTCGCACTGAACATCGGATAGCTACTGGGTTGTATGCTGGACACGCAGTGCTTTATAGCCACGGCAATCGTTCGGCGAACGCTCTTACGATTGCCAACTTGGAAGCGGGTATTCAGTATATGAACTCATTGGTAGATGCCAATGGGGAGCCCATCATGAATACACCTAGATTCCTAGTGGTAGTTCCAGCGTTGGAGTTCACTGCCAGGCAAATCCTTACATCCACTCAAAAGATGTGGGTGTATCGGGGCGATGATGAGGGTGGTCCAACGGCGATGCCGATGACCAACGTGGTTAGCCAAGTAGGTCTAACGCTAATCGTTGACCCATATCTGCCCATCCTGGATACAGTGAGTGACGAGGAAGCATGGTATCTGTTTGCTGACCCGAAAGACATCGCCGCTTTGGAGGTTGCCCATCTCTCAGGGCATGAGAGGCCGGAGATATGTATGAAGGCCAGCGATAAGGTAAGTATTGGTGGCGGTTCGATTGGCCCGATGGAGGGCGACTTCGCTACCGATAACGTCCTGTATCGAGTGAGGCTTTGCTTCGGTGGAACCAGGCTTGATTGGCGTGCTACCTACATGGGAGGCTATCAGGGCTAGATTTAGCCCTTGCTTTTTTGGGGGAGGGGGCAGTGTAATCCCTTATTAACCCTCTCCCCCCGCTAGAGAAACATACTAGGAGGTTAGAAATGGCAAATGCTTTGTATGATAAAGGTAGGGAAGGGTTTCTTGCAGGGGACATTGATTGGGATGCCAATACTATTACCATGATTGGCATGGACCACACCGATGATACGCCTGTAGTAGCGACCGATGAAGACCTGGCCGACCTGCTGGCTGCCGGCCGTGTCGGTGAGTGGACGCCGTTCGCATCCAAAACAGTAGTAGCTGGTGTTGCTGATGCAGCCGACATTACGGATACGGCGGTAACTGGTGATGCATTTGATAGCTTAACTATCTTGCAAGATACCGGTACTGAGTCAACTTCTCGGCTGATTGCGTACATCGATGACGCAACGGGGCTTCCCTGCACACCGAACGGAGGCGACATTACTGTGGCGTTTGATGCGGGGGCCAATAAGATTTTTAAACTTTGACGCCTGTATGCCAGGATGCTACAACATCACCACTAATAGGAGGGGTTATGCCTGAAATACACGTGCCGAAGATTAAGCTGGCAACAGTCAGACGGGATGGCCTGGATGTTGTTATTCTTATTGATGGCAAGATGGCTGCTGAGCTTCCCTGGGATGCTGCGCTGCTATTGGCTGATGCCATAAAAGAGCAAGCTCGCCGAATCGAGGAGTGGGTCAAGGCTGAACAGATCGCTTACGATGAGGCCATTCTCTTGAGGAAAGGCATACCCCTCGGCCTGACCAGCAACCCCGTGATAATCAAAGAAGCGGGGAAATTAGCTGGTTGGGACAGCAATCTCAGGCGATACCTGCCTGGTGGAGTAAGGTCGCAGGAGGCTGTCGGCGCACCGAGTGTGATAAGGCACAAACCGAGGAGGGGAAATGGACAGGCCACTTGACGAGATGAGCTATGAGGAGCTTGGAGAGCTAATCCAGGAGCTTATGAGGCAGAGAGCGGAGATAAAGGTTTACCAGAAGCTTGTGGCTGCTCGGATGGAAGAGCTCAGGCTCTCCATAGAGGTTGAGGATGTTGTGAAGCGGATACTTGCTCCCGCTTCGATTGAGAGCGGGGAAGAGTTCGGTAAAGTATAAAATAGGAGGTTTGAAATGGGAGAAGTTATCAATGGAACAGTGGTAGCGGCAAACCCGCCCGTGCCTTTAGAGGGCGACCTTATGGTTTACGGGGATGCGGCTTGCACGCAACCAGCGCCGGAGAATCTGGACTTTGGGAAGTTCCCGTTTACCCCTTGTGGCGGGATATGTGCACCGAAGAAGCATAGCGTGTGGGCATGGAACGAATCCAATTACCCCATGATGCTCATGGTGGAGTTAGACCATAGCGACCTGTTTCTGTGTCCTGAGACCAGGGAACTGGCGGGGAAGGAGATTGCGGAGG
>Ga0209345_10006598_pt1 | contig 10478 bp, 5 predicted proteins | sample Cruoilmetagenom7_FD_187294 | JGI IMG/M metagenome (GOLD analysis project Ga0209345, IMG submission 187294) | Oil polluted marine microbial communities from Coal Oil Point, Santa Barbara, California, USA - Sample 7 (SPAdes) (version 2) | ecosystem: Environmental > Aquatic > Marine > Oil seeps ... | reverse complement strand
TACGGATAAGTACAAGGTGACCGAGAACTATATCTGTGGAAACTATTCCCAGGGGCATGGTGCTGGTATTGGCCATTACGGCCTCAGTGATAATGGCCTGATTGAAGATAACACGATTATATTTAACCAGAATTTCAATCAGGGTTTGCCCGTGTCCGGTGGTGGTATTTCTATCCTTGGAGCGCCCAATTTAAATCCCACAGGCGGTCTGGTGGATGGTGCGGGTTCAGTCAATATTGTTTCTAACCTGATTCAGGCCAATAATGCAGGAGCCGGTGATGGTGCAGGTATTAGTCTATCAGCGGTGAATGGTGCTGATATCACACAACGATCAGTGTCTCGCTGGCATCGTATTGACCTTTTAAACAATATTATCGTGAATAATGTGGCCGGGTTTGCGGGTGGTGGCATTGCCATGAAAGACTCGGCCCTGGTTAATATGGTCAACAATACCATTGCTAATAACGACAGTACGGCAACTGCGGGTCTTGCATTCCCAGCAGGCTCGCCCAATACGTCAGTTAAGCAACCAGCCGGTATTGTGTCTTATATTCATAGCGCTGATATTGAAGCCGGTATTAGATCAGGTGCGGCTCGTGATCGTTATCGCGGATTTTCTAACCCCAGCATGATCAATAACATTATCTGGCATAACCGGAGTTTCAATTTCCAGATCGACCCAATTCAGGATCCTCCAGTGTTTGGCCTGGTACCGGATATTGGTGCCGGTCAGCCAGCGGTTTTTAATGACTTAGGTGTGTTGGGTATCGCGGGATCATTCGATCCACAGTTTAGCGATCTGACCGATAGCACAGGGTTTCATGCAAGCAATATCAGTCTTGACCCCAACTTCGTTGCCGAGTATTTCAATGGCGATGCCGGGCAGACCATTCAGCAGCTGGAATTTACCACCAGCATTGAGGTGGCACCCGCCTTCGATGAAGGTGGCAACTTCATAGATGTTCGTTTTGGACCGCATCAACCTACTGGTAACTATCATTTGCTGCCGGGATCTCCCGCCGCGAACACAGGTGATAGTGGTGTGCTGGGTATTTACAGTGATTTGACTCAGGATATTGATAATGATGTAAGGCCCATGGGTACCTCGGTAGACATGGGTGCGGATGAAGCTGAATAGACAATAAATCAGCGGACTGTACGAGCTCTGTTCGGTCTGCTGATTAACACATGAAGGTGGCGAAATGATTAAACTAAAAGCATATTTTATGCCTGCTCTGATTGTATATCTGTGTCTGGGCAGAATAGCAACAGTCGGTGCCGAGGCAGTTGTTCAATGCCCGGGTGATATTAATAACGATGCAATCGTAGATGATACGCTCACTTATCCCAATACTAAATGCATGCATCTGTCCGGTGGTGACGGCTTTGCCACTATGGCGGATGGGCGTCTGCAGTATATCTTTGCTTTTGGAGACCTTACCGGTATTCCACAGGAGCAGGCGATAGATGCAGGAATGCTCGGAGCAGAGCTACCTTCACCCAGCATTGTGCTGGATGAGGGGGATGAGTTCTATCTGACCCTGACCAATGTGGGCATGATTATGCGACCGGATTTATTTGATCCACATACGGTGCATTTTCATGGTTTCCCCAATGCCAGTGCCATTTTTGATGGACTCCCGGATGCCAGTATTTCAGTCAATATGCTCTCCAGTCTTACCTACTATTACAATATTGTTGAGCCAGGCACCTACCTTTATCACTGTCATGTTGAGGCCAGTGAGCATATGCAAATGGGTATGATTGGTAATCTCTATGTGCGCCCGGCGCAGAATAAACAGGGCTGTGCAGATGGGGTCTCATGTCCCATATCTCAGTTTGGTGGGAACCCAGACCTGAGCGCACCAGCGGGTTATGTTTACAATGATGGTGATGGTTCAACGGCCTATGATGTTGAAGCGCCGATACAAATTACCAGCTTTGACCCGGTATTTCATGATGCCAGCATGAATACCCAGCCCCTGCCGTTTGCCAATATGAAAGATACCTTTGGTTTGTTAAATGGACGCGGCTATCCCGACACGGTTAACCCCGGAGCCTTGGTGCCACCGGCTGAAAACGGCGGCAAGGTGAATCAAAAGGTCAGCTCACTGGTGACAGCCAGTGTTGGGGATAAAATTTTACTGCGTATTTCTAATGTCAGTATTACGCGCTTTTACACACTCAGCACATTGGGTCTGACCATGAAAGTGGTGGGTCAGGGTGCCAGACAGTTTAAAGGACCAGGCGGTAAGGATCTGACGTATGACACATCATCGGTAACTCTGGGTGGAGGTGAGTCGGTGGATGTGATTATTGATACTACCAATGTATCCGCCGGTACCTATTTTCTCTATACCAGCAACCTTAATTACCTCAGCAATGATGTTGAGGATTTTGGCGGCATGATGACTGAAATCCGTATTAACTAATTTCGATACAGATGGAGCAAGGAAATGAATAAAGAAATCAAGAAACTCAGGGGGCTTATGGTGTGGCTTATATGTGTATTGGCCACTGGTTTCTCGTCTGTAAGCGAGGCCGTTATTGATGGCGTAACCGGAACAAGCTTTAACCTTACGGCGAAGCAAGGTTATGTCTCAACGCCAGATGGAAATAGTATTCTGGTCTGGGGTTATGCACTGAATAATGGGCTGATGCAGTATCCGGGGCCAACCTTAATCGTCAATCAGGGAGATCTTATTACGGTTAACCTGACTAATCAGCTAGCCGCACCAGTCTCACTTACATTTCCTGGCCAGCAAGGCTTAACAGCCACTGGTGGAAGTGCCGGAGTGCTAACCCAGGAAAGTACTGGGCCTGTGGATACGGTGAGTTACTCATTTGTTGCTAGCAGTGCAGGAACCTATATGTATCAGAGTGGAACACGACCTGAGCTACAAGTTGAAATGGGATTAATGGGGGCATTAATTGTCAGGCCATTGGCAGCCAACCAGGCCTACGAACATGCCGATTCTGCTTATGACCACGAATACCTGTTTTTGCTAAGTGAGATGGACCCACAGATTCATTTTTATGTGGAGACTGGCAGAGAAAACCTAATCGACAATACCGCTTACCACCCTGTTTACTGGTTTCTCAATGGGCGTAATTTTCCAGATATATTGACTGAGGCTAATAATGCTTTGTTACCACATCAGCCTTATAACAGCACACCGCGCATTCACCCGGGTGAAACCGCATTGATGCGAATGGTTGTGGCGAGTCGCGATCTACATCCATTCCATACCCATGGAAATCATTTCAGGTTAATTGCCAGAGACGGCCGGTTAAAAGAAAGTGCCACTGGGCTGGGTGCTGATTTGTCGCATGAAGACTTCACGCTTACCTCTGTACCCGGTGCAACTTATGATGCGCTATGGACATGGACGGGTGAAAAACTGGGCTGGGATATTTATGGTACTGGTGCGGAGTTTGCCCATAGCTGTGATACGCCGTTGGGATTTGATACCACAACCCATGAATATTGCCCAGATCACGATAAGCCTATGCCGGTTAATTTGCCTGCCCTACAGGAGTTGGCGTTTGGCGGATTTTACAGTGGCAGCCCATTCCTGTCTGCTTCGGGGTCATTACCCCCTGGCGAGGGTGGGCTAAACCTGAATGGCGGTTTGTTTTTCATGTGGCATTCACATAACGAACTGGAACTGGTGAATAACGATGTCTTTCCAGGTGGGTTGATGACCATGATGATTGTGGAACCCCCGGGCGTTCCCATTCCGTAGGTAATCACAGGCAATGAAGCATTAAAGATGTATTGAATAGCAGGGCGTGGAGGAAACACAATGAAGATTTCAGGCACAAAGAAATACACAATAATTGAAAAGGGACTGTTGCTGACGGCTCTGACTGTGATGAGTGGAATGGCTTCAGCCGCTGAATATTGGCTGTGTGCTGGTTCTACAACTCAAATTATGCCCGATACTGGCGAGGTGGTTACCCTCTGGGGTTACGCCAATGATGACGATAACAATTTGACAAATGGTTGTGGTAATCCTGTGCAGGTTCCGGGGCCAGCTATACGCGTTTCCCCAGGAGATCTTTCCCTGATTATTAATCTGAGAAACGATCTTAGCGAAGCGGTTTCCATAGTGGTGCCAGGGCAGAGCACGCCTATGACACCGGTTATGTTTACTGATGGCCAGGGGCGTCAACGAGTTCGATCCTTTACCCACGAAACGGCTCCTGCAACCACCGGTTTATATACCTGGAATAATTTCAAGCCCGGAACCTATCTCTATCAAAGTGGTACCCATCCGGCGGTGCAGGTACAGATGGGCCTGTATGGTAGCGCGGTTAAAGATGCTTCACTCGGCTCGGCCTATGCGGGAGTTAGCTATGATAATGAGGTAGTTCTGCTCTATAGTGAAATTGATCCTGCACTCCACAGTGCGGTGTCTGGTGGCACTTATGGTACGCCTGCTTACCCAAGTACAATAGATTATCAACCCCAATATTTTTTAATTAACGGCCAGCCATACACCTCTACTACGCCGCCTTTGGGCAGCATGGTGATAGGTGAAACCACACTACTGAGAATGCTCAACGCAGGCTTGCAATCACATGTACCCACACTACAGACGCACATTAATCTGGTGGCTGAAGATGGCAACCTGTACCCCTTTGAAAGACCTCAGTATGCAGCGTTACTGCCAGCAGGTAAGACCATTGACGCCCTGTTTACTCCTGTCAATGAAGGTAGTTATTCCATTCATGACGGCAAAATGAATATGACGAATGCTACGGTTCCTGGTGGGGGAATGCTGGCATTTATTGATGTAGCGCCTAATCTGCCTGTGGCGTTGAATGATAGTTATATTATGGTTGAGGATGGAAGTCTTAACGTTGTTGCACCGGGCGTACTGGTGAATGATACAGGTCCATCACCCCTTACTGCGGTTTTAACCAGTCCTGTCACTGCGGGTAATCTTGTTCTGAATGCCAGCGATGGTTCATTTAGTTATACCCCCCCGGCGAATTTTTCCGGTGGCGCATCATTTAACTATGTTGCTAATGATGGCAGCTTTGACAGTAATGTTGCAAATGTAAGTATTTTTGTATCACCGGTTAATGATGCGCCGCAGGCTGTCGATGAATCCTACAGTACCAATCAGGATACGGCATTGAGTATTACTGCACCCGGTGTACTTTTGAATGATACCGATGTGGATGGTGATGTGCTTACCTCAGTGGTGCAAAGTTTGCCTATTAATGGAAGCCTTAGCCTGTCAGCAGATGGCTCCTTTAACTATGTACCTGTTACCGGGTTTAGTGGCATTGATAGTTTTACCTATATAGCCGATGACGGGAATACAGGAGTGAGTAATGTCGCGACAGTGAACATCAATGTCAATCTGGCAGCAAACATTGCTCCAGTAGCCGAGGATGATTTTGCAACTACCGTGAGGGCGACCCCGGTTACGATTAATCTACTTGCTAATGATTCGGATATAGATGGCACGGTGGATCCGACATCGGTGGTTATAGTGACGCCTTCATCAAGAGGTACGTTGGTTAATAATGGTGATGGTACGGTGACTTATACCGCAATTCGTCGCACCCCAGGCTCTGACGCATTCAGTTATCAGGTGTTGGATAATGATGGTGAGGTTTCAAATATAGCCACGGTTCGAGTTAGCATTTTGAGAAGGTAAAGAAGTGCGAGGTTAGTAAGTTGAGCAGCACTTGAAAATTATTTCAAAAACCTGCTAAAGGAAAACTGAAAAGCGGATTGAATTCAGTGGAGGAAAGTGCGTTGTGAAAATGATTTATAAGTTTTTAATAGTTAATAAGATGAAGATAAAAAATTTATTTTTATCAATGTTTTCACTTATGTTTTCGCAAACGAGCAAGCTGTTTGCTTTGAGCTTCTGTGTGTTTTTATTAAACGCATGTTCAGCTCAGGATGAAATGAAACTGGATGCTAGTGATGACTTTAACTTATCTGCTGATGTGGCTATTAAGTCAGTAACATTACTAGATGAATTACCAGAGAGTGAAATAATCTGGGGTATTCGTCCCATTAGCATGCAGCTTACCGCGACAGACTATATGCTGGATTTTCGTTATCGAGTACTGAATGCAAAAAAAGCCGCAGCGATTATCAATCGTAAAACCAAACCCTATTTAATTGTTGAGAAAACCGGTGTGAAATTAAATGTACCGTCTTCATATAAAGTCGGGCCACTTCGTCAGTCGGCACAGTTTGCACAGGAAAATCGAAATTATTTTATGCTTTTTGCTAACCCTGGTCGTAAAGTCAGGGCGGGTGACAAGGTGACTATAATGGCGGGTGATTTCAGGCTTGAGCATCTGATCGTGCAGTAGCCTTAAACAAATAACGTATAGCAAGTTAACATGAAAATTACTCAGCATCTTCTCGTTTTTTTTCATGCCTTTTTTATTGGCGGGGTATTTTTTTTCGAGATTACTTTAAATCAGGTCAATGCAGTAGAGCTTGTACCCGAGGTCGAGCGAAGGCTAAAGGCCGCCCGTGTTAATGAAGAGATCCCCGTTATTATTCGATTCGCTGATCGACTAAATGTATCAACAATAAAAGAGCGAAAGCCTGCAAAACGTAGATCCCGAATCGTCAGGGAACTAAAATTAAAATCCTATCAGGCACAGAAAAAAGTCAGGCAGCGTTTAAAGGTTCATCTCAGCAAACAACAATTAAACAGTATCAAACATTTATGGATGATTAATGCTATCTCTGCAAAGTTGCCCGCTAATATTATTAAAGAACTGTCTGAGGATTCTGATATTGAAAGTATTAGCCTGGATGCGGTTGTTGCTCCGATAACGACTGACGCTGTCACCACGGGTTTACCCGAATGGAATCTAACAGCGATTGCTGCGGACAGTCTGTGGAACTCTGGCTTTGCAGGACAGGGAGTGGTTGTTGGGACGATGGATACGGGGGTTGATGTATTGCATCAGGATCTGGCATCGCGCTGGCGAGGAGGAACGAATAGCTGGTATGACCCGTTTGGCGAACATATGACCCCATATGATGCAGATGGACATGGAACCCAGATTATGGGCATAGCGGTTGGTGGTAGTGCAGGGGGAACGTCAATCGGTGTTGCCCCTGATGCAAAATGGATAGCGGTGAAAATATTTAATGATGCGGGGAAGGGCACGGTGAGTGCGATTCACCAGGGATTTCAATGGATGCTAGACCCGGATAATAATCCTGATACAGATGATGCACCGAATATTATCAACAATGCCTGGAATTTGCAGGGCACAACCAGCATGTGCAGTACAGAATTTCAGATGGATATTGATGTGTTACGCAATGCGAATATCGCGCTTGTGTTTTCTGCTGGCAATACCGGGCCCAATCCATCTAGCAGTGTCAGCCCGGCGAATAATTCAGGGAGTTATGAAGTGGGTTCAGTAGATAATTCTTTGAATATTGTGTACACAAGTGCTCGAGGACCTTCTGCCTGTGATGGAGGAATTTACCCTCAGGTAGTAGCGCCGGGTTTTAATATTCGCACCGCTGATCTGACATTTGGTGGGGTGATACCCGATTTGTATACCTCGGTTTCAGGAACTTCATTTGCCGCAGCTCATGTGGCAGGTGCAATGGCATTGTTAAAAAGTGCGGTTACAGATGCAACTGTTGAGCAGATTGAATTCGCAATGAGACAGTCAGCCTTAGATGTAGGTGTGTCAGGTGCGGATAATGATTCGGGCTGGGGTGTTATAAATATTGCAGCTGCTCATCAGTTATTAATGAACCCAGTTGTCACGCCAGTGGCAATGTCTGATCACTATTCGATGCAGGAAGACTCCAGTATCATGGTTGTGCAGCCTGGTGTGCTGGCCAATGATACGGGTAGTGGACTGTCAGCAATGCTTGCTGGCTCAGTGAGTAGTGGTCAGCTGGTATTCAATATTGATGGATCGTTTAACTATACACCGGATGTTGATTTTTACGGCACAGTGTCATTTGAATATATTGTGACTGACGGTACTTTAAACAGTAATCCAGCAGTGGTTACCATAGATGTTGTTCCCGTTAATGATTCACCTGTTGCCAATAATGATTACGCAACAACTATCAAAAAAAGCCCAGTGAATATTGATTTACTGGCGAATGATTTTGATATTGATAACCAGCTTGATCCTGCTTCCTTAGTTATTGTGACACAAGCTTCTCGAGGCACGGTCGTTGTAAATAACAACGGGTCTGTAACCTATACATCAAGTCGTTTTAGAGCTGGTTCCGATACATTCAGTTATCGTGTGAGTGATGTGAGCGGTGCTGAATCCGATCTGGCTGAAGTCAGAGTAGATATCTTTAGAAGATAGGGGCGATTCAGTATGTGGATACTAAAACAATCTGTAATGGGTTGGCTATTAAATTCATCTATTATTTTTCTGTTATTTTTTTCACCGCTGGCACTCTCGCTGGATTTTTCGGCTGCGGTTTCATATGAATTATCCGAAACCAGCCCTGCTGATATCACAGCAGGTGATTTTAATAATGATGGCAACAATGACATGGCTGTGACGATGTCGGGTGAATCTGGCGGTGTGGGTAATGTTTCTATTTTACTGGGTAATGGTTTGGGTGAGTTTCCAGTGCATAACGGACTTGCTGCCATTATAGGAGTAGATGGTCTGGGATACATGCCGACGGGAATTGACAGTGGTGATTTTAATGCCGATGGTAATCTTGATCTGGTGGTCACTGCAGGTGATTCGTCTTCAGTGCATGTTTATCAGGGTAATGGTGCCGGGCAGTTTGTGTTTCATACAACAGTGCAAAGTGGTAGTCAGTCACCAGGCGCTGTTGTATCAGGTGATTTTAATGGAGATAACAATCTTGATTTTGCAGTGGGTAATGTCTCGGGAGTCGGTCCGGGTGTATCCGTGTTTTTTGGAAATGGTAGCGGTGGGTTTTCACTTGCGCAGAGTGTTGGTGATACGACTTCTGCAGCGGTAAAGGATATTCTTGCAGAAGATTTTGATCATGATGGAGATATGGATCTGGCCATACCACAAATGGTTTTACTGAATAATGGCAGTGGCGTTTTTAGCCGATCTGCAAACACCGGTGTAACCAATCCCCGTGCAGTTGCTGCAAGCGATATAAACAAAGATGGCTGGCTGGATGTTGTTGTGCTGGGTAAAACCCAGGTTATTGTCTGGACCAGTAATGGTAATGGTACATTTTCATTTGCACATATGTATACCGATACGGGGATGAGCCCGAGTTTGCGAGGTATTGCTGTTGCCGACTTCGATCTCGATAGCTTGCCTGATGTTGCATTCGCGGATGAAGTAAACAATCAGCTTACGATATTAAGCGGTAATGGTGATGGTACCCTGGGCACAGCACAATCTTTCTTCAGCGGAGTCGAACCCTGGCTTGTGTCTGTCGATGACTGGAATGCCGATAATTATCCCGATATTGCTGCGCCTTATCGTAATGCGGGTGGGACTCCATTTGTTTCAGTACTGTTGCAGCAAGCACCAGCGATCCAGCCCAGTGCAGGTCAGCTACAGTTTAGTACGGTTAATTATAGTCAGCTTGAAGGCGTAACCACAGCGGTTATTACGGTTAACCGGGTACTGGGAAGTTTCGGTGAGGCGAGTGTTGATTACACAAGTATGAATAATACCGCGACTGCGGGTAGTGATTTTGTTTCGGTTTCCGGCACCTTAAATTTCACATCGGCAATGAATCGACAGACATTTAATGTACCGCTACTAGATGATGCGTTGTTTGAAGGCAATGAAATAGTTGACCTGGTTCTGAGCAATCCATCAGCTGGCGTTGTGTTGGGAACACCCTCGACTGCATTTTTAACCATTCTGGAAGATGAACAGGCAGGTGCTTTACAGTTCAGTGCAGCCAGTTACAGCGTAAATGAAAATACGCCTTCCATCACCATTACCGTCAATCGTGTAGGCGGGAGTGCAGGTGCCGCCACTGTAAATTATGCCACCGCAGATGCCTCAGCTACGGCAGGTCTTGACTACACAGCAGTCAATGGCGTTCTGAGTTTTGCAGATGGTATAATCAGCCAGACCTTTACAGTGCCCATTCTTGATGATGGATTATTTGAAGTAAATGAGTCAATAAGCCTGAGTCTGAGCAACCCTGGGGGTGTCGCATTAGGTAGCCAGTCCAGTGCAGCCATCAACATACTGGATAATGATCCACCAGGTAGTTTGCAGTTTTCTTCGGTTACTTACACCGTTATAGAAAATGGGACTACATCGACAATTACTGTGAATAGAGTGGGGGGGAGCTCAGGCGCAATTACTGTGGACTTCGGCAGTGTAAATGGAACCGCAATTGCAGGTAGTGATTACACTGCAACAAGTGGAACGTTAAGTTTTGCTGATGGTGTATTAAGTCAGACATTTAACGTAAGCATTATTGATGATACAAATTACGAAGGTAATGAAACACTCAGTTTAAATCTCTCAAACCC